>Ga0210097_1000026_pt1 | contig 75707 bp, 83 predicted proteins | sample Joice_CattailNLA_2_FD_185521 | JGI IMG/M metagenome (GOLD analysis project Ga0210097, IMG submission 185521) | Wetland microbial communities from San Francisco Bay, California, USA, that impact long-term carbon sequestration - Joice_CattailNLA_D2... | ecosystem: Environmental > Aquatic > Marine...
CCAGCGTCCCCGGTAACATCAGCAACAAGGTGTACATCGATTGCATCAACACCTATCTGCTGGCTGCGCATGCCAAGGGCAGGCATACAGTGCTGATCATCGACGAGGCGCAGAATCTTTCCGCCGATGTGCTGGAGCAGTTGCGGCTGCTCACCAATCTGGAAACCAATCAGCGCAAGCTGTTGCAGATCATCCTGCTGGGCCAGCCGGAGCTGGCAGAGATGTTGTCGCGCCCGGAATTGCGCCAGCTCGCGCAACGCATCATCGCGCGTTATCACCTAGGGCCGCTGGGCAAGCAGGAAGTCGCTGCCTATGTGCAGCATCGGCTCGAGGTCTCGGGCGCGACTCGCCAGTTGTTCCCGGCCGAGCTGATGGGATCGCTGTATCGTTTGAGCCGGGGCATTCCGCGGGTCATCAACGTGCTGTGCGACCGCGCGCTGCTTGGCGCATACTCGCAAAGCAAGGATCGCGTCGATCGCGCGACCCTGAAGCAGGCGGCCTACGAGGTGTTCCATAATCCGGCGGCGCAACGCCGCAGTTTGTTGCGGCCGCTGTTGGCGGGTTTGCTGCTGGCCAGCACCGCGCTGGCGGCTGCGCTTTATCAGCGCATGGAACCAAATACGATACCGGCAAAGATCGAAGACAAAACAGTGGCGCCGAAACCGATAGCAACTTTACCGGACGTACTGGAATGGCCGGCTGCCCGTCCGATCGCCGATAGCGAGAAGATGGCCTACGCGGCGCTGTTCAAGATGTGGGGCGCGGAATATAAGATATCGGACAAGGTTGGAGACGAATGCAAGCAGGCGCGGGCTGCCGGTTTGCGCTGCATGACGGGGCGCGGCTGGCTGGATGACCTGCGCCGGCTGGATCTGCCCGCCGTGCTGCAGATGCGCGACACGCTGGGGCAGGAGTTCAGCGCAACACTGACCGGGCTGGACGACAAGTCGGCCACTTTTGCGATCGGTGGCGAAAACAGAAAAGTTGCGCTTGGCGTGCTGGCGGCGCAATGGTCCGGTCATTACACGCTGTTGTGGCGCAAGCCGCCGGTGGCCAGCAAGAAACTGCGCCTTGGCGATTACGGGCCGGATATCAAATGGCTGAACAGCCAGTTCGCGCAACTCGACGGCAAAACCTCCGATGCCGCCGGCAAGGAGTTGTTCGACGAGGAGATGGAGCGCCGTGTCAAACAATTCCAGATCGATCAGGGTCTCAGCCCGGACGGCAGGGTAGGGCCTCGGACCATGTCACACCTGATCGCTGCGACGGATGCGACGGCGCCGAAGTTGATTCAGGAGAAAAAGTAAACATGTCGTATATCCTGGATGCGCTCAAGAAATCCGACCAGCAGCGGAATATCGGCGTTGCTCCGACCTTGCAGTTCGCGCAAGCATCAATGCCCGCGCCAAGACGCCCGTCGCTGATTTATTACGGCCTGCTTGCGATGGTGCTGCTTGCGGCCGGGGTCGTGATCGGTTTGCTTCGTCCGTGGCAGGCGGAACAATTGCCTGCCGAGAAGGCGCAGAGTGCACAAGATATGCCGGTCGTGATTCCGCAACGGGCTGTGCCGGGATCTTTGCCGAACTCACCCAAGACACACGAAAATACGACACAGGACATTGTTGCTGCGCCCGCACAGCAGAATGCCACAAAACATGACGCGGATGCGCAGCAGCAACAGGTGATGCAATTGTACGAACTGCCTGCCGCGATCCAGCGCGAGATCCCGGACATGGCGGTGCAACTGCATGCCTATTCGAGCAATCCCAGCGAGCGCCTGGTCAGCATCAACTCCATCCGTTTGCGGGAAGGCGGCTACCTGATGGCGGGACTAAAACTGGAAGAGATCACGCCGGACGGCATGATCTTCAGCTACAAGGGCTATCGTTTTAAACGCGGTAAACGCTAGCCGGCATATCAACCAAACGTTGCCTGAATCTGAATGAATTACTTGGTGCGCCGACCGAACATGGCTACAAAATAAAACGGAAGACCACCCCAGTCTAACAATAGCGGGATCCATGCCCACTTCCAGATCCCTTCTACCGGAAGTATCGCGATGCCTATGGCTGTCAAGAGACCGCCAAAGATAGGCAGCACAGATGATGACTCCTCTTTGCGTACTACCGTAGCCCAGAAATTGATCGCGTTGTAGATGATCATCACAATGCCGACGATCAGCAACGACACTGCCGCAACAAGTTGGGGCCGATACACGAAAATGGCCAGCCACGAGATAGTGGCGATCAGCCTGATCCAATCGTTACGCGTAAAACCTTCATCATCCATTCGTTAACCCTCTTGCAGTTAACTTGGCCGGGATGATAATTGCAGCACATAAGAGGTTGCAACGATCAGCAGCGTGCCGATCATGCCGATCAACATCGTATGCAGGCCGAATCCCCAGCCGGCATCGGCGAACCAGAGTTTGCTGCCGGTTGCCCATGCGACGAAAATCAAACCCGCGATGGTGGCGATAAATGCCTGCCGTGATCGCAGCTTGGGCATCAATACAGCGGACAGGAACAAACCCAGCATACCGCCGCCAAAGATCGCCGACATCTGCCACCAGACATCCAGCGCTGTCTTTGCATTGATCATCAGCAAACTGGCCAAGGTGGCGATCAAACCTATCGATGCCGTTGCGAGCCGGATCATCTTCAGTTGCGCGCGGTCATCGGCACCTTGTTTCAAAACACGTTTGTAATAATCAACTGTAAAAACAGTCGCCGAACTATTCAGCGACGAATCCAGCGTACTCATGCCAGCGGCAAGCACCCCTGAAATGACCAGCCCGACCAAGCCCACCGGCAATTCATGCACAATGAAATAGGGGAAGATTTGATCTGCCTTGGCCGGCAGATCCGCTGCCGGCACATTCAGATAATAGACAAACAGCGCAGTACCGATCATGAAGAACAGGGCCGAGATCGGGATATAAAGCAAGCCGCCCAACCATAAGGCCTTTTTGGCTTCCCTCTCGGATGAGGCGGACAAGAAGCGCTGCACATAATTCTGGTCCACCGAAAAGTTTTTCAGGTTTTCAACGATACCGAAGATAAAGATTACCCAGAAGCCCTGGATAACCAGATCGAAATTCATGGCACCCAAAGAAAATTTATGTTCCCGGCCGGTTACCGCGGCAAACTGCTCCCACCCACCCGGCATATCGGTGAACAAGATAAACAGGCACAGCAACCCGCCAAAGAACAACACCACGGCCTGCACCACATCTGTCCAGATCACGGCCGCGAAACCGCCCAACAGCGTATAGATGACCGTCAGGAAACCAAGCACCAGGATCAGCATCCTGATATCCACATCCAGCAATGCCGCCAAAGCCAGGGCCGTCAGATACAACACCACGGCAAAGCGCCCGATCTGCAGCAGGATGTAAGCCGTGCTCATGTACAAGCGAGCCCACAATGCAAATCGTTGTTCCAGATATTCGTAGGCGGTGGTCTTGACCGTGTTGCGGTAGAGCGGCACGAACCACCTGGAGGCAATCCACATCGCGATCGGCAGCGTCAGTGAAAAAACAAAGGGACGCCAGTCGGATGCATAACTCTTGCCCGGGTTCGCCAGGAAACTGATGCTGCTCAGGAATGTTGCCATCAACGACAGGCCGATCGCCCAGCCGGGAATCAGGTTCCCGGCAAGCGTAAAACCTTTCATATCGCCGCTGCGTTTGACGAACCATGCCCCGAATGCCGTCGTACCGACCAGATAGAACACGATGATGAAATAGTCGATGGGTGAAATTACATTGCTCATGCACACGTTCCCTTAAGGGATATTTTTTACACCAAACGGATTCTAAGGGAATTGAATGAGGCAGCTGTGCATTTCTTTATGCTGCCTGAGCTGAAAATCATCTAACCGGAATATCCGATCGACTTCAGTTCCTTGAAAATCTTTTCGGACAAGAGTGCCTGCCCTGCGACATTCGGATGCAGAGGATCGCCCTTTAACTGTGGATCGGAAAGTACCTCGGCAATCGCGTCCTCGATCAGTGGGACATGCTGTTCGTCGGCGAGCTTGCGGTAGAAATCCGGCGCGGACAAATGTTGGAACACAGCTGCCATGAGGTTGGGGTTGGGCGTTGCCAGCAGCACTGCCTTCGCACCGTGCGCTTTGATCAGTGCGAGTATCTGTTCCAGGTTGGCGATGGTTTGTTGTTGGGGAATGTGACGCAACATGTCGTTGCCGCCCAGAGTGACCAGTACCAGTACCGGGTTGTCCTGTTCCAGCAGGTTCGGCAGGCGCCGCAACGCATCTTCGCTGGTGTTGCCGCTTACGCCCCCATTTTCCACCAACCACCCAGTCTTGAGCGCAAGAAGATTGGGCCACGCTTGTTCGCGCGTCACACCCAGGCCCTCGGTCAGGCTGTCGCCCAGCGCCAGCACCTGGCTACCTGCGGGCAGGGCCGCTTCTTTGGTCTTGGATGAACAGGCAGCGGTCAGGACGATCGCGGCGATCAGAAAGATAAATTGTCGCAGCTTGCATGAATGGAACATGTGACCGAGGATCAAAGACAAGAGTGAAGGGAAACAGCTCAAACTTCTTGCTATTCAGAGCCAATTGCCCGGGGTTGGAATTTGACAGCGGCGATCCGCGCACTCACGAGTACCGCCAGCAAGGCAGCGAGTGCCAGTATCTCGGTCCAATCCATGCTTTTGCCATAAAGGCCGATGAATATCTCGCGCAAAATGAACGCAATGCCGACTTCGGTCAGTACCCTTAAGCGGACACGATGGAACTGCAAATAATCCGTGAAGGTGCGGAACAACTCGATGAGGACAAAGACAGAGAGGACATCGATAACCAATTCACGATCAATGCTGTCTACGATCCCCAATGCAAGGCTGTGAGTGGACACACCGGAGCGCAAAGCTGCCGCTGCTGCAAAAAAATCAAGTATCAGCCCCACCACTGCGCCCATCAGCGTCAGCAGCATCACAAAGATCATGATCGTGACGATGACATCCAATATCCTGCCGTAAACAAGCAGCGCTTGGATTTTTATGCTGTCTTTGGAAATTTCCGGCGGTGGATCACGATCATTTTGTTGTTCTAACATATATGAGCCTGCAGGCTGACACGACAATTCTCATGAACATTAACATATTCTGTTGCACTTCCAATAGCGTTGCCGATCTTTTTGTAATGAAAACAAAGAAATTATTTTTAAATAAAAAAATTTTTAAAACATATTGACAAGACGAAATAATCCACACATCCAGTAAATTTGCCGCTTTGCGCCTGCTTGCCCTTTAACAAAACCTTCAACTTACGTTAACACATTGTTTTAATAGCATATTAATCAGTTACAAAAAATAGGCAATGTGACCAAATCCCTTGTACCGCGCCAAATTAAAATCAATCGATGAGAGTAATCCACAAAGTTATCCACAGTTTTTGTGGATAACGATAAATAATATTTTGTTTTATCATGTTATAAAAATATTATTAAAAATATGTTTAAAAATATCTCGGAAAATAAATTTCAAATATGCGGCGGCAATAAGAAATGTTACTGATATACAACGGAGTTTGCTTTCAATCGTCCAAAATATATCATCGGCACAAAGCAGTCATTCTTAAAATCCTTGCGTACAACAATGCCATTGTTGCTACAGACCGGTACGTAAGTAGCTTCTTATTTGCTCGACTACCCGATGGTTGAACAAAGGTAGAATGATGTATCGTCTAACGGCCGATTATTGTTTTTGGCCATCCAAGGAGAATGGAAATGGCAACAGCAACAGTAAAGGTGGAGCAGATCAGCGGCAGTGCATCCAAAGGCAACGCCCGCGGCCATGAGGTGGTCATGGATCGTCCCGAGGCCAAGGGCGGCACCAACAAGGGCATGATGGGCGGAGAGGCGATGCTGAGCGGTCTGGGCGGTTGTTTCATGAGCAATCTGCTGGCCGCCGCCAAGGCACGGAATATCGAATTGAAAAATGCCAGTGTGGATATCGAAGGCGACATGGCCGATGCGCCGTCGCGTTTCAGCGCGATCCGCATGATGGTATCCGCACAGTGCGACCCTCGCGAAGAACTGGATAAATTGGTTAGGATCGCGGAACGCGGATGCATCTCGGCCAATACATTGCGCAAAGCGGTCGACCTGAGCATCAGAATCACTTGAAACGGCTGGTATCGAGTTGGCCAATACGGTGGGCAAGATGGAACGCCTGAGAGAGCAGTTAAAAAAAATCGATGGCCAGGGCTATAAGGCCTATAAGGATCTGCAGGGGAGCTATCATTTTGATGGCTACAGACTCACTATTGACCATGTCCAGGGGGACCCCTTTGCACAGCCTTCCCGGATAAGCGTCAATGTTTCATCGCAGGATGCTGCGCTTCCTGCGGAATTCTGGTCCGGCAAGACAAGAAAGACTGCAGCAGAAGATTTTTTGGCAAGAGCGGTTGCCGGGGCGATCAAGGCGCACGTCAAGGGGCGCCGGGGGATCGGCAAGAGCGGTGAAGTCCGTATCGAAACGAGCGGACAGCAGATACTGGTCAGAAACTCGGTGCTGATCGACAGCGAAGGCATCGAGGCAAGGTTGACGGTAGGCCTGCCTGCGGCAGGGCGAAAAATAGTTACAAGTGACGCGGAACAGATTTTTTTCAGGGAGCTTCCTGCGGTTGTCGCTGATGGCCTTTGTTTCGGGAATCTGGACAAGGCCAGATTCAAAAGACATATCGAGTCTGCCGAAGACCAGGAATATTTGCGCGGCCTGCTCCCGCAAAACGATCTTGCCGCCTTTGTTGCCGACAATTCCATATTGCCAAGAAAAAGCGGGATCGATGACCGGCCCCTTGAAGAAAATGTGGTCGCCTTTGTTTCACCGAAATCAATGTCCCGTACATTTACCTTGCCAAACCGGGGCGATGTCAGCGGGATGGCTATTCCACGCGGTGTAACGCTGATCGTCGGTGGCGGTTTTCACGGCAAATCGACACTGCTCCATGCGCTGGAAAGAGGCGTATACAATCATATCCCCGGCGATGGCAGAGAGCTGGTTGTAACCGATCCCACCGCCGTCAAGGTTCGCGCCGAAGACAACCGGGCCGTTTCGAATATCGATATCAGCCCGTTCATCGACCGGCTTCCGTTCGGGAGAGATACCACAAGTTTTTCAACCGAAAACACAAGCGGAAGCACGTCGCAGGCGGCGAACATCATTGAAGCGTTGCAAGATGATGCCACGCTGCTGCTGATCGATGAAGATACATCGGCGACGAATTTCATGATACGCGATGAGCGTATGCAGCAGCTCGTGGTCAGGGACAAGGAACCGATCACGCCGTTCCTGCATCGCGTCAGAGAATTGTTCCGGGACCTCGGCGTCTCCGCGATCATAGTCATGGGAGGTTCCGGGGATTATTTCGAGGTAAGCGATACTGTCATCATGATGGATGCCTATCGGCCTGTGGATGTCACGCTCAAGGCACATGCAATCGCGGGTCAGTCCATGGATAAAGAACAGCTGCGTGGCTTGCCCCGCATTGTAATTAAATCAGGGATACACCCGGATCTGGAACGACTGGATCCCCGGCGTGACCAAAAGGAGACCAGCATCGAAGCCAGGGGAATCGATACGCTTTTTTATGGAGAGCACGGGATCAATCTGGGCAAAGTGGAACAGTTGATCGATATCGGTCAGACGCGCGCGATCGGTCTTGTCATCCTTGCCTATGTGAAAAACTACGCCGGTAAAACGAAAAATCTGAGGGAAGGCCTGACGCTGGTATTGAAAGAAGTGGAGGAAAGGGGGCTCGACATCCTGTCCCCCTGGAAAATCGGGACACTAGCGCTGCCGCGGCTGCATGAAGTGGCAGCCGCGATCAACCGGATACGCAGGCATGGGTGATTTTGAAGCTTTGTTTCACCGCATAAAAAGTTTAACGGTTAAACTTTGAATATTGCGAGAAAAAATATTTGAGTTCGTCCAGTTCTTCCGAACATTTCAACCATCAATGTTTCGCAACTTGATTCAAACCAACATGACAGAAAACGTATTACAAGATTCTCCCGTGGATCTTCAGGGGATTTGATTTTGCAAATCAAAAACCGGGCCCAACCCGTTCCCGCATTCGCATTGTTCAATCTCGGCTTTCGCCCGTTCTTTCTGATGGCGGGCGTGTTCTCGCTGATCTCTATATTCGTTTGGGGCAATGCTTATGTCTATGGCTGGACTATGCGGAGTCTGCCGTTTTCACCCATGCACTGGCATGCGCATGAAATGATCTTCGGTTATGGCATGGCGGTCGCAGCCGGTTTCCTGTTGACGTCGGTGCGCAACTGGACACATATCCAGACGCTGCAAGGTTACTCATTGGCAGGGTTGGCAATGCTCTGGCTTGCGGCACGATTGACAGGTTGGGTGTTCCCTGCACAGATACTGCCGATGCTGTTGCTCGACTTGATGTTCGATGGTTGGCTCATCATTGCCTTATTTGGCCCAATCCTGCGCGCGAAGCAACATCAGCAGATCGGTATCGTGTCTAAACTGATCCTGCTGATGTTGGCCAACCTTTGTTTTTACCTCGGTGTGTCGGGCGTAGTTGAGCAAGGCATAGTGTGGGGTTTGTATTCCGGTTTCTATGTGCTGCTTGCATTGATCTTCAGCATGGCGCGGCGCGTGCTGCCGTTCTTCATCGAGCGGGGTGTCGGCTATCCGGTGGAATTGAAGAATCGATTATGGATAGATCGTATCGTCATCTACGTGTTTGTGCTGTTCATGGTCGCCGATGTGTTCTGGCGGAACGTTCCGGTAACTGCTTTATTGGCAGCGATCCTGTTCGCCGCGCACATGGTAAGGCTGGCGGAGTGGCACACGGGTGGCATCTGGAAAAGGCCGTTGCTGTGGGTGTTGTACATTGGCTATGGCGGCGCCACATTCGGATTTCTGCTCAAGGCGCTGGCACCGTTCGATAACATACCGCCTTCTTTGGCGATTCATGCATTCGCAGTGGGCGGCATCGGCATGATCACTGCCGGCATGATGGCGCGCATCTCGCTCGGACACACCGGCCGCAATATCCAGCAGCACTCACGGCTGCTGGCGCCGATATTCATCTCATTGATCGCAGCCTATGTTGCGCGGGTGTTGTTGCCGATTATCGCACCTGATCATTACACGCTGTGGCTGGGCATGGCACAGGCAACATGGCTGGCCGCCTTTGCATTGTTCGTCTGGGTATATGCGCCCATCCTGGTCAAGGCACGCGCGGACGGAATGCCGGGTTAGCGGCGAAGTAACAAGTGGATGCGTCCCGGGAGTTGTAATTGAAGATGATGTGGCCGTGACCCTCTGCGCTGATCGTTGCATCAGGTATCTTTAGTCGGTTTTTTATATCTGTAACCCTTCGGGGCTTTTTCATCGATGGCGCGGGCATCCCACCCCAATTTGAAACTCATCCGAACGATCTCGCGCTCACGGCGGGTCAAATCATCACCAAAGACTGCCATGGCAATGGGCAACCAAACGTCGAATGCTTCCCGCTTTCGCAGGTTGGTTCGTTTATATTTCATTGCTCGATGACCCTTGTTTTTCCATGATTTTAATTGTTATTCGGGCCGTTTTCGAGTTTATTTTTCCAGCCCTCAAATTCCATAGGTCTTTCGGGACGGATTCGAAATCTTTCAGATGCAGAAAATGATTCAAGCCGGACGCTTTAAACAATGTTTCAAGCCTGCCAGACCCCGAACCCCGCTTCGCGCAGGTCGATGCCGATCTCCACTTCCTTGTCGCGCGCCTCGTCGTACGACATCGGGTTGAAGGCTTCGTAAAGGTCTGGCAATAAACGCAAGCCATATTGCTTGACGTAGCGGTTGGATTGTATACCCGCCTTGTGTTTGTCGAAGCGCAGGTCGGGATCGAGCCCGGTCATGCCGACGTAGACACAGGGCTTGCCCGTTATGTAACCGGGATTGCATTTCCCGAACTTTGCTTCGTACAACACTTCCTTGGACAGTTCGATCACGTAGACGTGGTAATGTTTGCGGCGTGCCATGCTGGTTTCATTAATTCTAGGGGCGGATTCGAATCATTTTCTGCATATACAATATCGCAATGATAATCTTGCCGTCTCTTTTGCACCACGGAGCTGAAACATGAAACACGATCCGCTTATTGCAAATTCTTCCGTTATGTACAAATCCCTGCTTGCCGCCGCGCTCGCATTCTTTCAGCTCGGTACCCATGCCGCCTCGCAAGCGCCGGTCGCCGCCGAGAACGGCATGGTTGTCACTGCCCAGCATCTTGCCACGCATGTCGGTGTCGATATCCTCAAGTCCGGCGGCAATGCGGTAGATGCGGCGGTTGCGGTCGGCTACGCACTAGCCGTGGTCTATCCGGCAGCGGGCAACATCGGCGGCGGGGGGTTCATGACGATACAGATGGCCGATGGCCGCAAGACCTTCCTGGACTTCCGCGAGAAGGCGCCACTGGCCGCGACACCGAACATGTATCTCGACCGGGACGGCAATGTGGTGCCGGGCGCGAGCACTTACGGCTACCTTGCGGTCGGCGTGCCGGGCACGGTGTCGGGTATGGAGATGGCGCGTGCAGGATACGGCACGATGAAACGTCCCAAACTGCTCGCCCCTGCGATCAAGTACGCTCGGGACGGCTTCGTGCTCGAACAGGGCGACGTGGATATGCTGGCGACCGCGACCGATGACTTCAGAAAGGACCCGGCTTCGGCAGCGATCTTCCTGAATCACGGCGAGCCGTACCGGGCCGGCCAGAAGCTGGTGCAGAGAGACCTCGCAAAAACTTTGAAGCGGATCAGCGACAGAGGCGCAACCGGTTTTTACAGGGGACCGGTCGCCGCCGCGATCGTCGCGAGCATGAAAGCCGGTAATGGCATCATCTCTCAGGCAGACCTCGACCTTTATTCGACACGCGAACTCGATCCGGTCGAATGCAGTTATCGCGGTTATGGCATCGTCTCGGCACCGCCGCCGAGTTCGGGAGGTGTGACACTGTGCGAGATGCTGAATATCCTCGAGGGTTACCCGCTAGCGGACCTGGGTTACCGTTCGGCACAGTCAGTGCAGTACCAGATCGAGGCGATGCGCCACGCGTATGTCGACCGCAACAGCTATCTCGGCGACCCGGACTTCGTGAAGAATCCGGTCGATCATCTGTTGGATAAAGACTACGCCGCAAAGATCCGCGCGGTGATCGCTCCGGAAAAAGCCGGAGATTCGCTGCTGATCAAGCCGGGTGTCCCCCCGCACCTGGATGTCACACCGTATGTGAACATCGCATCACACGAGGGCAACAACACCACACATTATTCGATCATCGACAAGTGGGGCAACGCGGTGTCGGTCACCTATACGCTGAACAACTGGTTCGGCGCCAGGGTCACCGTCCCGAAGACCGGTATGCTGTTGAACGACGAGATGGATGACTTCACCATCAAGGCCGGCGTGCCGAACTCGTACGGTCTGGTGCAAGGCGAGGCGAACGCGATCGAACCCGACAAGCGCCCATTGAGTTCGATGAGTCCAACCATTGTCACCAGGGACGGCAAGCCTGTGATCGTGCTCGGCACGCCGGGCGGCAGCCGCATCATCACCACTGTGCTGCTTACGATCCTCAACGTGATCGACTACGGCATGGACATACAGGAAGCGGTCGATGCACCGCGCTTCCACCAGCAATGGCTGCCGGACGTGACGAACGTCGAGCCCTTTGCATTCAGCCCGGACACGCGAAGGATACTCGAGAGCTGGGGTCAGAAGTTCGGACCGCCACAGGAAGCCAACCATGTTGCGGCGATCATGGTCGGCACCCCGTCGCTGGGCGGCAAGCCGGTCGGAAACAATCGCTATTACGGCGCTAATGATCCGCGCCGAGGGACGGGTTTGGCGCTGGGTTATTGAATAGATGTCCGGGAATGAATCCGTACTTTTTAAAACAGGCCGTGGCTGAAATCTTGCTGAATTGATGCTTGTATTGCGCACAGTCTCAACAAGCATACGGAAACGAAAATGAAATTACCATCATTGCTGTTCGCCGTACTGCTGGAAAGCCTGGCATTGAATTCCAGAGCCGCTGAAATTTCTGTGGGCGCGGAAGTCGCACCGCTTGTTGTCTGGGCCGACAATTGTGTATGGTTGCTTTTTTGCAGTCTGGGCGATCAGGGCGGCCACAGTAATGGATATGGTTTCCGAGTCGGGCTATCTTTGCCGAATGGTGACAGAGGCAAAGCCGGTTTGGAAATTGGTTACGACAATCTGGGAAGTATCTCGGGCAGCACCGTTTATAGTCTAAGTCCCGGATGTATTATTCTTTGTCCTGGAGCGACTTCCACCTGGAAACATGAAACGACGATAATCCATATTGATGCGCTGGGTTTCTCGCCTTTAGATGACCGCAAGGAGCAAGGTGCGTTGATCGGCAAAATCGGCCTTTACAGTTCTTCGACAAACACCGAGGGAGACTATGGGACGGGTGCAGGCGCCTATTCGAGTCAAGTATCCGGGGCGGGGTTGATCCTTGGTGCGGGATACGCATATCCAATCGCCACGCATCTATCGGCACGGGCTGCGGCCGATATATTCTTCAATGTCAAGATTACCGATCCTATACGGTCCGGTAGCACCATTTCAGAGACGCTGGTCAAATTGGCTTTGGGTTTGGACTATGTATTCTGACTGGATCGAAAGGCAGAACCGGGACGGTTTGGTGCTGGGTTATTGATATCTGTAAACTCAGTAGGGTCCGGCACGCAGATTTGATACCTATCTCTGCGGATCAATGATGCTTGTGGTTCTTCACTCGCCGATTGAGCAGGTAGGCGGCGAAGATGATAACGATGATAAGGCCAACGATGATTACGGGTGCCCAGGGACCGAATACAGCGGTACGGGTATAAAGGTCGAGAAGCAGATAGGCCCATGCTGCCATGGCGGTGTATGTTCCGGCGAGCACGACCACTATCGTCAGCCAGGCCGGAAGGCCAAGCAAGTATCCGATAGCGCTGCCCACCACCGGCCCCGTCATCGAAAAGGGAAGCCACACGAAAAAAAAGAGTCCGGTGATACCGTAACGGTCCACCGTATCATGATGCTTCGCTGCAGCGGCATGCATGCGATCCAAAATGTTCTTCAGTCTTTGAAATTCCACCAACTTACGCATGCTGAAAACGAACAGGGGGTAAAACAACAGCACCAGCACGGTCTCCACCAATATATTCACCGTCACTACAATGTCGTGGCCATAACCGCCGGCGTAACCAATGTACATCGACACGGCCCGGCCAAAGATCACGTTGGCAAAGATCATGGAGAAGATCATGCGCGAGGTTTGTGGAGACCAAAATGCGATCAACGCCGATACAACAAGACCGGCGATCGCCAAGACGATACCCAGCAACAAGATGCGCCCCTCAATCGTTTTGAACAACTTGCGCCAAACAGGCCGGGTCGAGTGCGCAACACTGGGCGCTGGATTTGCTTCATCCATATTCACGGTAAAGATATAAAAGTAGATTCTGTCAGCAAGGAGATTATCGCAAAAACGCGATCCGCGCTTTCAATTTACCGATGCTGATGAACAAAGGTCCGCTTCAGATATACGACATTAGTTGCCGTATGTGGCTAGCGTCAAGCCGTTTTAGACCGGACAGGATATGAGCAACATCCTCGAGGGCTGGTGCCGGGGTATTGAGCCAGTCTTGAAAGAACAAGTTTGGAGGACAGCAATCTTAAGGCAGGGATGGTGGCACACCTAAATCTGGTGCCGGATGGAATTCTTGCCTTCCCGCTTGACTTCGTACATCAGACCGTCGGCCTTGCCAAGAAGTGCATTGACGTCGGAAGTCAGTGGAATTTCTGAAACCACTCCTATGCTGGCGGTCACTCCCAAGGACTGAAAGTCGGGTGCCGTTTCGATGGAATGACGGATGCGTTCTGCAAGGATTGCCGCGCTTTCAAAATCAGTTTCGGGTAGAAAGACCGCGAATTCGTCCCCGCCCAGCCTGGCGACGGTATCCGTCGTTCGAACGCATGCGCTGATCAGATGGGCGGACTGACGGAGCAGACTGTCGCCCTGGTGATGACCCAGGGTGTCGTTCACATTCTTGAAATTGTCCAGGTCGATATATGCCAGGGAAATTGGGCGTTTGTAGCGCTGGCAATAAGCCAGACCCACGCTGACGACATCGGAAAAAGACCGCCTGTTTGCCATGCCGGTCAATGAGTCTGTGCGACTCATCGAACGCTCGCGATTCAAAACGCCGTGCAAGACGGCCATCAGAAATGAAATGATCAGGAAACCGGTTCCCTCGGTGAAACCATTGATGACCCATATATATGGGTTGATAAATCGCACACCGGAAGCGTATACAGAAGCGAGCCAAACCAGGGTAGAAAATAGCGAGATAAAGACCGCACCTTTTCTGCCCAAATACCATCCTGCTGCAAGAAGCGGCAAGAAGTAGAGCGCAAGTACGCGAATTTCGGAACCGGTGAAGTAATCAAACGAACCGATCAGCAGTATCGCAGCAACAATCAGAAATAAAATCCCGAGTTTCTTCATTTGACTACCCAAATCGGACCTGATATTTATCGTCCATCTCCAATGGACCCTACGTTGTCCCTTGGGCCGGCACTATTAATAATCGCTGCTACGGAGCACAACATTCGCCGCAGGACGGGTTTGGCGCTGGAGTACCGAGTTTGGGCGAATGCCGAAAAACATGAATATTGTTTCTCGTTCACTTCCTGAAAATCCAGAATAGAATCGATAGCACCAGAGAAATGACGATGCCGGTAGTGATTGGAAAGTAGAAGGTGAATCCTTTGCGCTCGATATAGATATCCCCCGGCAGATGACCGATACCCAGCCTGGACAGCAGCGGCCAGGCCAGCCCGGCCAAGACTAATATGATGCCGATGATGACCAGCCATTTTGCCATCGGTGAAATCAAATCCGGCGGGTCTCGAGCGCCTTATCTATGCTGCCGATGAATGTGGCGAGGTCCTGGTCGACCCTTGCAAGCAATGGATCGATTTCAGCAGTTTCAGACTTGTGGATGCTGTTTTCCAATGATGCTGCCAGCTCTTGCAGGTTTTTCGCACCGAGCGTGCCGGTTATCCCTCTCAGGGTATGCGCGAGCCTTTCAGCTGTCTCACGGTCGTTCGCAGCCAGGGCTTCCCTGATCCTGTCGGCAATGTCATGTTCTTTGAGCCGGAATTTGTCGAGCAGCGAGTAATAAAGGGCCATGTTCCCTCCTATGCGGCGGACACTTTGTGAAACGTCGACGTCAGGTATTTCCGGAAGCGGTTCGGCTGCGGAATCATTGAACGTTTGGCTTGCCGGTACGCTTGCTGTCACCCGGACCGGACGCACCCATTTCGCCAGCGTTGCGACCAGATGGTCAGGGTCGATGGGTTTGCCGATGTAGTCTGTGACGCCGGCATCAAGGAATTCCTTCTGTTCGCTGACCATCACATTGGCAGTCAGCGCGATGATGGGCAATCTTTGATGACGCGGGTTTTTCCGTATCTCGCGAGTGGCGGTAACACCGTCCATCACCGGCATCTGCATATCCATGAGCACGCCGTCGAATTGTTCGTCTTTCAGAAACGCGATGGCTTCTTCCCCGTTTTGCGCGGTCGTGACGTCGATGCCGAATCCTTCAAGCATTTCTTGCGCAACCTGCCGGTTGATTTCATTGTCCTCAACCAGCAGCAAGCGCGCCCCGCGTATCAGGTAAATGAGTTCGGGATTCAACTGCTCGCTGATGATCTTGAACTTGCCCGACGACAAAACACCCCGTCCGGAAACCTTGGTGACGGCATCTAGCAATTTGCTTTGCTGGAACGGTTTCGCCAATATGCCGTCCACAAGCTGGCTGTCCATTTTCTGAAGCAATTCTTCCTGGTCGCTTGAAGAGATCAGCAATACCTTCGGCCTGAAAGTTAAAAATGTGATTTCCCTCAGTTTCCGGGCCACATCTATGCCGTTCATCTCCGGCAGCTTGCAGTCGATGACCACCAGGCCATATGGCTTTCTTTCTTCATTGCCCTTGCGCACCAGGTTCAGAACATCTTCGGTATTGCTGGCGGTCGCGACTTCGAGTGCGAACGACTCGAGATAGTTCTTCAGGATCTTCAGGCCGTTCTCGCTATGGTCCACTGCCAGGACACGCAGCCCGCGCAAGTCGTTAAGCGCTGTCAGGTGGTTCAATTGTTTTTCTGCTTTTTGAAAGCGTGCGATGAAAATAAAACTCGATCCGACCCCCGGGGTGCTTTCCACCCAGATCCTGCCGCCCATCATCTCGACCAAACGCTTGCTGATCGTCAGCCCGAGGCCCGTTCCGCCGAAGCTGCGAGTGATGCTGCTGTCCGCCTGGGTGAAGGGCTTAAAGAGCTTGTCTATCTCCTGCTGAGACATGCCGATGCCCGTGTCCTTTACAGCGAATCGTAAAATGACCTCATCACTTGTCTTCCTCGCCAGAGTGACGCTGACCATCACTTCACCTTGCTGGGTGAATTTCACCGCATTGCCGACCAGATTGATCAGCACCTGGCTGAGCCGCAGCGGATCGCCGATTAGCTGGTTCGGCACGTCCGAAGCGGTTTGCATTAGGAATTCGATTTTTTTCTCCTGGGCGCGGTTGCCCACGATCGTGGACACATTCCCCATGACTTCTTCAAGATTGAAGGTGGTGTGCTCGATCTCCATTTTTCCAGCTTCGATTTTGGAGACATCCAGAATGTCATTGAGGATGCCCAGCAATGACTTTGCAGAACCATTTATTTTCTGGAGGTAGTCTTGCTGTTTTCCCGACATGTCCGTCTGCAGGCAAAGATGGCTCAGTCCGATGATCGCATTCATCGGTGTGCGGATCTCATGGCTCATGTTCGCGAGGAACTGATCCTTGATGTGGCTGGCTTCTTCCGCCTGGCTCTTGGCTTCCTCGGCTTCCTTCAGTTTCTGGATTTCGCGTTCAAGCTCGTTGTTGACCACGAGCAGCATCTTGTTCCGGTCTGCCACGTTTTTTTCCAGCGCCAGTATGCCGCGTGTAACCAGCAATGTAAGCGCGGCAATGGCCAGCAGCATAAGCGTGCCGATCGCTGCGCCCCATTTCTGGGCGCGCTGTGATTTTTCTATCGCTTCGATAACGTCGTTATGGTATTCGCGTTCGGTATTGGCCTTGTATGTCTTCGTCCCGGAAAAATAGGCATCGCGCAGGGTCTTCATCCTCATCAGCTCTTGTGAAGTGGGCATATCGCTTCGTGCAGCCATACGCTTGGCTATCCCCAAGGCAACGGAGAAGTAGGTATCGAACTCATTTTTCAGTCTTACAATCTCATCCACGTTTACCGTATCGAGCTTTTCCAGCAATTCATATCGTTTGTTGATCTCGCCCGCCTTTGCTATGGCAATATCCAGAAAATCCGACTCGCCGGTGGCCACTGCCGCTTCAAGCGCGTCTACTACCCTTCCATACGCGTTGAGATTTTTCTCGGCTTCATCGAGTATCGGATAATCGATATCACGGAGTTCTATCAGAACATTTTCCCCGTTCGACAAAATGAAGGATGAATAAACCAGATAAGCCGCAAAGCTCAATGTGGCGACAACGGGCACAAACAGCAGTTGCCAGGCCAGGGAAAGGTCGGATAATTTTTTTATTTGCAAAGCCATATTTTCCTATGGCGCCAGGATGACCCTGACAGTCCTGTTTACGGAGGTTTTATCGATGTATCCGATGGCATTCGGGTTTTTGGCAACGGCCCGCCTGACAGCTGCGTCTCCGTCCAGAATATCGGGCGGACGTCCATCGCCGGTGAATATGATCTTTGCCCAGTATGCCGAGAGCTGTGAGGTATTCTTGTGCACTACCTTGGTGTAAAACTCGTTCCTGATTTCGCTGCCGACGGGTTGATCTATAGGTACTGCATCGCTGTCATCCGGGAATTCGCTGGTTTTGCCGAGGAAGATTTTTGCGGTCTGTTCGGCCGTCAGGCTCGTGACCGGGCTCTTGGCGGATACAATGACCACCACTTCGGCACTCGCATTCGCAGTGAAAGCCGATACCGCCAGAAGCAGGAGAAATGTAGATAAACAGCGGATGATTTCTTGTGGTTTCAATTGTCCTTCGCTCCTAGAATACGAAGTCAACTACCGCAGAAATCACATGAAATTTCGCTCCATAAAGGATTACACCCGTTGGAATGTTAGCAAGGAAGCCATTCGAACTATCACTTAGTTTAACCTGGTCGTATTCAAATTTGAAATCGGTATTTTTCATGAAGTCCCAGCGCACGCCCAGGCTGACAGCGCTCTGTGCCCTATTGGTTCTGGTGATAGTTCCCTGCGAAGGCGGGGGAAAACCCGGCAGGAAGGAACCCGGACTGTTTTGTGCATAGGTCATATAGGGGGTGAATTTGTTTATGCGATAACCACCGCTGACATACATCGCGGAAATCTTGGTGGTTGTTTTGCGCTGCAGCCACTCTGAAATGACAAACCAGTTGCCGGGATCATATTGAATCCCGAGAGACAGATCGCTGTTCCTGATCCATGGCCCGGTTACACCCGCGCTATTTATCGTTGCTGACAGGCGTTCCTGGTAGCTAAAATGCATTGTTGTTGCGCCATATTCGGTTGTATCGAAAATCCCCCACATGTCCTTTGAGTCCGATTTGCTGGTTTCGCGCTCCAGTGTGTTCTCGCCGTACAAGATGGCCTTGACTGTATTCATGGATTCGCCAACTTCAAAGCGGTACATTGCGTCAACACCATCGCTGTGCGTAATGGCCAGCTGGCGATAAACTTCGATAGGTGGATGGACCCATACATAGGTATAGCCGACATCCCGGTTATCGGATTGCATAAAGGTCGGCACCGCGATGCGCCCGATACGGATGTAGGCATCGGGCGAGAATGCATATTTCACATTGGCCCATTCGATCTCCGGCTGGTAGGTACCCTCGGCATTGTATTCCGCAACTACTTGCAGAACGCCCGAGACTTTTGGATTGAAATTGGCCGCCACGTGCCCTGCGATCCGTGTGTCATTTGTCGTCGACCAATTGTCGCTAAATGCCGAACCCTTGGGAATGGTGCTGTCCAGGGTGTAATCGCCGTAATACATGGTTGAGTGATTGACACCCAGTGTGCCGAATCCGCCGAATGTGACTTTCGGATAACTGCTCTGTGTTGTTTCTGCATTGGCAAGGCAAGCATAAAAGCCGAGTAATACGATAAGGTAATATCTTATGGCCATCGGGCACCCCTGCTGATTGAAAAATACATTTTCAACAATTGAACAAACTGTTTGGTAATCAAGTCCAACTTGGCGATTTTAGTTGGTTTGCCGGCTATTTTTGACATTAATACGCGCTTTGAAGAATAAAATTATTTAAAAGAATTAATGCGGTACTTTGATTGCGGTATCCGGACTGGTGTTGTATTCTGAATCTGCAAACAGACGGTACGACACCCTGCCAGCAAAAAGATTCCGCATATTCAGTACATTCCCGGTGCTGTAAACCGGGGAAGTGCGATCATTGTTCAGGAGAACCAGATGGAACAGTCAAAAAATCATCCAAAAGTATTGGTAGTAGATGATGCCCCCGAAAATCTGATGATAATGGAATCGATATTGTCGAAAGACTATTCGCTGAAAACGTTCAGCGATTCCGGCGAAGCGCTGGTGTACGCGTTAGCCAACCCTCCCGACCTGATCCTGCTCGATGTGATGATGCCCAAGACAGATGGATTCGAGTTTTGCCGCCGGATGAAAGCCAACAAGAGTGTTGCCGATGTGCCTGTGATCTTCATCACATCGAAAACCGATGTCGCGGACGAGGAACGGGGGTTTTCCGTAGGTGCATCCGATTTCATCCATAAGCCGATCAGCGCGCCCATCGTCGCCGCCCGGGTCAAGACCCATCTGAAGATCAAGTTCATGCTTGATTTCCTGAAGGCCGAGAACACCAACTTGCAGAAGAATGCGGAAAATTCGTCTACCGAGCTGGCAACGCTGAGGGAATTTGTCTGGGGCAGTTCTTTCGGGAAACGCTGATCTTAAATAATCGCATTTTCCCGTGTATCCTTCACGCGTCAGTGTTTCCACCACCCTGCAATGACGCTCCCCACCGCGGGATTCACCAGATAACCATATGAACGGTGGCAATTGAGGCCTTCGTCGCTGCGAAAATAGTTGTAGATGCCGTGGCAGTGGTCTTCAATGGAATCTACCAGACCCTGATCCAGCATGGGTTGAAAACTCCCCTTTAGATGTTGATTGAGCGCAGCCACATCGCCCTCGGCTGAAAAATTTATCCAATGGCGGATCAAACCGGGATAACTGTTTTCGCCGTGACTGTTCATGCCCTGCAAGTGCCGATGTATGTAATGCATTCCCATCGGGCTGCCCATCGTCAAAAAATCCACTTTCGCCGTTATTCCGTCCTGATGCGACAGTTCCCATAATGTGTCGTAGGCGATCACGGTGCCGAGACTGTGTGCGATCAGCAGTACATCTTCATGTTGTTCCAGCATCGGGCGGAGCGTTTGCTTCAACAGATCGCGGATCTTGCGGGCGACACCGTCGCTGTCATTGAAATAGCGGTCGATCTCATTGGCGGTGCTGCGCACTTCTTCCGGCAGCACACGCAACAAAAAAGGAACGTGATCGGCCAGTTCCAACACAAAACGGCTCAGCCATATGTTCCATGCATGGGCATCGCGCATGTCCTGTTCTGTGGGGCCGTGTTTGTTGATCAGCGCATCGATCCATGGGATGTCTTTGGTGATATCTTTGTAGACGCGATAATAAAGGTGGTTCCAGCCGACAAGGTGGAACTGCGGGGAGCTGGCCTGCAGCGTGCCGGCCGCAGCTCTATCGACGCGGCGCACCCCTTCAACAAGGGTGCGCCATAATAATTCACTGTGCAATGCGGGTTCTGGCTTGGGATTCTTCCCCGGTACGTAGACGATCTGTTTTGTTGCCATTTTGGACTCAACCAAAAGCTTTTGGATCAAAGATCATTTAGGATGCGCTCGCGCGCCTTTTTCGCTTCATCGTCGGTGATCAATCCCTTGTTCTGCAAATCCTTGATCTTGTCCAGCCGTTGCTCGACGGTTTGATCGCTGTGGGAAGTAACCTTTGGTTTTTCCGATGATGCGGGGTTGAGATCGGCGCAGTCGAGCTTCGCGTGCAACCCGGCATTGCCAACTTCCGCGCTTACCGTTCTGGTGAAATCAAAACATCCCTCTTTCTTGAGGGTTATCCTGCCGTACAAGGATTCTTTTTCGCTGGGGTAGGTGTTGGGGAAGACTAGCGTGCGGCTGATCTCGACTGGCGTTACGCCGATTTTTTCGCCCATCACGTAAACATCCGCCCCAGACGGAATGGATTCGACCTTGATGGGAATGTTTCCGGCTGCCGGAAAATAGCTGCCTACCCCGCCCGAAGACGAACAAGCCGAGATGAGCAATAGATTGAAAAGAGCCAGCACCTTTCCTGAACGTTTCAATTGCATGATTTCTCCGATTTGCATATATATAGTCCAGTCAGAGTTGTCGTTGGCAAGCTTGATTACGGTTCAAGCTGGGTTCAAGCAATGGTGATTTTGGGTGTCGTCTGCCGTGCCGATCCCCTGAACAAATCGGACCAATTAACAGCGCTCTTCCCGTGGACCAAAAAGAAGGGATTGAGCACAACCGAAGGATCGGCGTAAGAAACCGGTTCACCCGTCAATTGAATCACCCGGCCGCCTGCCTGTTCCACCACGCATTGTGCCGCGGCGGTATCCCACAAAGACGTCGGCCCCATGCGCGGATAAATGTCCGCAGCCCCTTCCGCCACCAGGCAGAATTTCAGCGAGCTTCCCATCGATATCAATTCGTAGGTGCCGAGCCGAGTTAAAAATCCCTCCAGGGAATCCCCGGCATGGGAACGGCTTCCGACTACGCGCCATGACGATCCTTGCTTGTGTTCGGATACCCGGATCGTTACGCGAGGCTGCGATGCTTCCGCTTTGAACGCCCCCAGCCCTTCAGCTGCCAGATAGGCGACATCCAAGACCGGTGCATAAACCACGCCCAAAATTGCGCGGCCATGTTCGATCAGGGCGATATTGACTGTGAATTCGCCATTGCGCTTGATGAATTCTTTGGTGCCATCCAGCGGATCGACCAGCCAATAACGCCCGGAATCATCGATCCCTGTAAAATCCCCGACCGCCTCCTCCGAGAGAATAGGCAATAGCGGTTGCAAATTTTCCAGACGCCGCATAATGATTTGATGCGCCGCCGTATCCGCCTCGGTCAGAGGAGATTTGTCTTCCTTCTGGGTTGCGGAAAAGTCGCGCGCGTAGACTTTCATGATCGCTGCACCGGCTTCCCGCGCTATCGCTTCGACTTTTTCCAGCAAGCTCGTTCTTGCGCGCATCGTCAGTTTCCGCCTTGGCCGATCACGCCGCGTTCGCGCAACAACCCGACGACCTTGGCCACGGAATCCTCCAGATTTAGGGTGCCGGTATCAACGACCAGTTCCGGATCCACCGGCTCCTCGTAAGGCGAGGAGATCCCGGTGAAATCCTTGATTTCACCCGCGCGGGCGCGTTTGTAGAGTCCCTTGATATCCCGCACTTCGCAGATATCCAGCGGGCAACGGCAATAGATCTCGAAAAATTCGCCATGCGGCACCAGCGAGCGCACCTTTTCGCGGTCGGAACGGAAAGGCGAAATGAAAGCGGTAAGCGCGATCACGCCGGCCTCGAGGAACAACTTGGCCATTTCCCCGACACGGCGGATATTTTCGACGCGGTCTTCCGCTGAAAATCCGAGATCGGAACAAAGCCCGTGACGCACATTGTCGCCATCAAAGGTAAATGTGCGGCAGCCGTTCTGGTACAGGTATTCCTCGACGGAATGGGCAAGCGTGGATTTGCCCGCACCGGAAAGTCCCGTGAACCACAGCATCACGCTTCGGTGCCCGTTCAACGCTTCGCGCCGGTCGCGGGTTACCGTTGCATGGTGCCAGACGACATTGCTGGATTTATCTTGTGCCATCGTGATTCCTGATTGCGGGCACCGATTGATGCAGCAGCGTTCTGCCGAGACTGTTCAGGGTTTCATCAGCGCCCATATATATCCTCGAACCGCACGATGTCGTCCTCGCCCAGGTATTCGCCGCTTTGCACTTCGATCATAACCAGATCGACAACGCCGGGATTCTCCAGGCGATGCTTGTGTCCCGCCGGGATGTAGGTGGATTCGTCGGTGTTGATGAACAGTTCCTGCTCGCCGTTGACGACTCTTGCCATGCCGCTGACCACGACCCAGTGCTCGCTGCGGTGATGGTGCATCTGCAGACTCAGGCGGCCGGCCGGTTTTACCACGATACGCTTGATCTTGAAACGCGGGCCTTCTTCCAGCACGGTGTAAGTGCCCCACGGGCGATGCACTGTGGTGTGCAGCCTGTGGGTTTCATGGCCCTGGGCCTTGAGTCGCGCGAACAGGAGCTTTACATCCTGGGCACGGCTGCGGTCGGCAACCAGCACCGCATCCGCTGTGTCGATGACGATCAGATTGTCGACCCCTATTGCGCCGACGATACGCTGGCTGCTTTGAATGTAACAGTTGCTGACATCATGTAGCATGACTTCACCCGCAATGCGGTTGCCATGTGCATCCGGTGCGGTGAGTTGCCCCACAGCGTTCCAGGAACCGATGTCGCTCCAGCCGATGTTGCATGGCACCACGGCGACGTTTCTGGACTTCTCCATGACGGCGTAGTCGATTGAGTCGTCGGGTACGCGGCCGAAGGTTTCCGGTTCGAGTTCGATCTGGATGTGTCCCTTGCCCTGCACCCGGCGGGACTGTTCGAGGCAGGCGCGGGTGGCAGCCAGAATATCCGGGCAGTGCAGCTGCATTTCGCGCAGCATGGTTCCCGCCGTGAAACAGAACATCCCGGAATTCCACAGATAGTTGCCCGATTCCAGATATTCACGGGCCGTTTCAAGGCTGGGCTTTTCGACGAAACGCACCACCTTGTTTCCATCAGCTTCGATATAGCCATAGCCGGTTTCGGGCGTCTCCGGCTGGATGCCGAAGGTAACCAGTTTGCCTTGTGCGGCCAGGCTTGTCGCCTTCGCAACGGCTTGTGCGAAAGCGGGTTGATCGGTGATCAGATGGTCTGCGGCGAGCACCAGCAAGAGCGCGTCATCGCCATGGCTGGCAGCCACGTGCAGCACCGCGGCTGCTATGGCGGGGGCGGTGTTGCGGCCAAACGGTTCTAGGATGAAACTGTTCGGAAGTTCTTTGTAACGGGTGCCGGCTACCTCGCGGTATTCATCTTCGGTCTTGAAGACAAGTTCACGATTGGTCACGGTGAGGGTCTCGGCCACATCGGGCAGAACCACCCCGCGCAGCCAGGCTTTTTGCAGCAGGCTCTGTCCGTCCGCCAGGCGGATAAACGGCTTGGGGTGCAGTTCGCGGGAAACCGGCCAGAGCCGGGAGCCTGCTCCGCCGCAGAGTATCGTCGGGATCAATTTCATACAATTAAATTATTATTTAATGCTTCGACCGCGGGATTGTACTTAGTTAAATACGGAAGGGGCAAGGAAAAAGCATCCATCCATCAGGCCCGGCTGTTGACAATAGTTCTAGTTAGAACTATTATAGTTCTAATTAGAACTAATCAGTTGACTTATGCCGTCATCGATCTTTTTGCCGCTGCTGCGCGAGTTGTCCGGAACTTACCAGGCATTTGAAGTTTATTCGTCGGCGCATGTGCGTTCTCTTGGGCTGACACCGGCACAATTCGATATCATCGCCACGCTTGGAAACACTCCGGGCATGACGACAAGGGAACTGGGTGAAAAAACGCTGATCACCAAAGGCACATTGACGGGCGTGGTGGACCGCCTGGCGGACAAGAAACTGGTGCGACGGGTCGCCTTGCCCAGCGACGGACGTTGCCAGATCGTTCAGCTGACGAAACAGGGCGAGAAATTATTCGCGCGCGTTTTCCCGGCACACTTGGCGCATATGGAGCGCGCCTTTGCCAAATTGCCCCAGAAGGAGTTGAACGCCATGACGGAGAGTCTGCGCCGTTTGCGCGGAACGCTTGCCGATGCGCACAGTACCAAGAAATGAAGAAGTATTGATTGGTAGTTGAAAAAGAGAGGGCTCACCCACAGGCGGGTAGTCGGTGTCGTTTATTTTATTAAGGAGTTTCAAGATGTCAGACAAGCAAGCCGTTATCGCTCAAAAGTCTCCCTATGTCGTTCAGGTAGAAGCCGGAAAAAGCTACTGGTGGTGTGCCTGCGGCAAAAGTGCAACCCAACCGTTCTGTGACGGAAGTCACAAGGGCAGCGAATTCACCCCCGTAGAATTCAAGGCGAATCAATCGGAGACCGTGTATTTCTGCGGCTGCAAGCACAGCGGCACCAGCCCGCTGTGCGACGGAACGCACAATAAACTATAACTTCCCGTCATCCAGGCGGCACATTTATGAATAAGGCCGGCATGCCGGCCTTATTTTCGTTTCAAACAATTTTCGGGTTGCTTCTGCAGGCATGGGTGTGGACAGATATTCTTAAAATTTCCGAACAAGTGACCGGGGCAAATTCGAATCAGAATGAACTTATAGGAATATTCATATACAGCAATCGCGGTTGAAGCAGCTTGTGAATCAAGGGATAATCCACGGCTGTTTTATAAGGCGTCGCAATGACTGAATATCTGCTGATCATGCTGAGCGCGGTGTTTGTGAACAACATCGTGATGGTCAAAATCCTGGGGCTGTGTCCGTTCATGGGGGTATCCAAGAAACTGGAGACCGCCATCGGTATGGGCGCGGCCACAACCTTCGTGCTGACACTGGCTTCGGGTTCGAGTTACCTGATCAACCATTATCTGCTCGGACCCGAGCTGTCTTACCTAACCACTCTGTCATTCATCGTGGTGATCGCCGGTATCGTGCAGTTTACCGAGGTTGTGGTGCAAAAAACCAGTCCGGTGCTGTATCAAGTGCTGGGGATCTATCTGCCCTTGATTACCACCAACTGTGCTGTGTTGGGCATCCCGTTGCTCAATGTGCAGGCGAAACACGATTTCCTCGAATCCATCTTCTTCGGCATGGGAGGTGCGCTCGGCTTTACGCTGGTGATGGTTCTGTTCGCCGCAATGCGCGAACGCCTGGAAGGCGCGGACGTTCCCGCGATCTTCAAAGGTTCTGCGATCGCGATGGTCACCGCGGGGCTGATGAGCTTGTCGTTCATGGGATTTTCGGGACTGATCAAATAATGCTGAGTGCATTGCTGGTGATGGCGGCCATCGCGATCGTGCTCGGCGCGGTGCTCGGGTTTGCCGCGATCAAATTCCGCGTGGAAGACAATCCGCTGGTGGACAAGATCGATGCGGTGCTTCCTCAAACACAGTGCGGACAATGCAGCTACCCGGGATGTAAACCGTATGCAACGGCCATCGCGGCGGGCGAGGCCGACATCAATCGCTGTCCGCCGGGCGGCGAGGAAGGCATACAGAAGCTTGCCGATCTGCTCGGCGTGGAATTCAAACCTTTCGGCAGCGATACCGCCGCGCCCAAGCCCAAATCGGTCGCAATCATCGACGAAACCACCTGTATCGGCTGCACGTTGTGCATACAGGCCTGCCCTGTGGATGCGATCGTCGGCGCAGCGAAACAGATGCACACCGTCATCGCCGCGGAATGCACCGGCTGCGAGTTGTGCGTGGTGCCATGCCCGGTGGATTGCATCAACATGCAGGTCATCGAGGAAAAGATTACCAACTGGAAATGGAAATATCCCGTGCACGCCATGACAGTTTCCACTTGATCCCCGTAATAACTACCGGCAACGCACATTGAGACAGCTTTATCATTTTCACGGCGGCATACATCCGCCAAGCAACAAGACGCAATCCACCAGGGGGCCGATTGCGCGCGCGCCGTTGCCTTCCATGTTGGTCGTGCCGCTACACCAGCATGCCGGAGAAGCCGCCAAGCCCGTTGTAAGGGCCGGTGATCATGTGTTGAAGGGCCAATTGATCGGCATGCCCGACGGTTTTGTTTCTAGCGCAGTACATGCGCCGACCTCGGGCACTATCGACGCAATCAGCTTGCAGCTGATCGCACATCCTTCCGGTCTGCCCAACCTTTGTGCCACACTGATACCGGATGGCAAGGAGGAATGGATTGAACGCAAGCCGGTCGATTACCGCGACCATAGTCCTTCTGAGTTGCAGCATCTGTTGCGAATGGCCGGCGTGGTGGGCTTGGGTGGTGCTGCATTTCCCAGCGACGTCAAGCTGCGCATCGGCAAACAAAAAATCTCCACGTTGATCCTGAACGGTGCAGAGTGCGAACCGTATATCACCTGTGACGACATGTTGATGCGCGAGCGTGCCACAGAGATCGTGCAGGGCGCGGAGATGCTGCGTTCCATGCTGGATGCGCACGAAGTGCTGTACGGGATCGAGGACAACAAACCGGAGGCGGTCGCCGCACTGCAACAGGCGATCAGGGATAGCGGACCCGCTCTTCAGCAAGGCAGGCGACATGAAGTGGTCGAAGTGCCAACCATCTATCCCGTTGGAAGCGCGAAACAACTGATACGCGTGCTCACCGGGTTGGAAGTGCCTTCGGGAAAATTGCCCACCGACATCGGCGTGCAATGTTTCAACGTTGCCACCGCCTACACGGCGCACAGCGCGCTTGCACAAGGCGAGCCGCTGCTGACGCGCATCGTCACCGTTACCGGCAATGTGCACCGCGCACAAAATTTCGAGGCCCTGATCGGCACGCCGATCGCCGAACTGGTCGCGTTGGCCGAAGCGCTCCCGGACACCAATGGCTACATCATGGGCGGCCCGATGATGGGTTTCCCGCTGCCTTCGGTGAACGTCCCGATGGTGAAGGCCACCAACTGCATCATTGCCGCATCGGAAAGATTGTTCCCTGCTCCACCGCCCGCGATGCCATGCATCCGCTGCACGCGCTGCGTCGAAGTATGCCCGGCGGATCTGCAACCGCAGGATCTATTTTGGTTCGCGCAATCCAGAGAGTACGGCAGGGCGCAGGCGTTCAGCCTGTTCGACTGCGTCGAATGCGGTGCATGCAGTTATGTTTGCCCCAGCCACATCCCGCTGGTGCAGTTTTACCGTTTTGCCAAAAGCGAGATTCGCGCGCGCGAACATGACAAGAAACTCGCGGATCAGGCACGCGAACGCCACGAATATCGCGAGTACCGAATCAAGCGAGAGAAGCGGGAGAAAGCGGAGAAGCTGGCTGCCAAGGAAAAAGCCGCGCTGAACGCGAAACTTGCCGGTGCGCAGCCATTGACGCCGCAACAACAGGCGGAACAAGCCGAACTGGACGCGCAACGCGCGCATATCCTCGAGCTTGCCAAATCCGAAGTCGAGAACACCAGACAATAAATATATCGCCATGCTCCTGACCCCTATCATCAGCAAGCCGGACAGCGTCGCGCGGATCATGTTCAAGGTACTGCTGGCACTGCTGCCCGGTATAGCGCTGTACGTGTGGTATTTCGGACCGGCGATCCTGGTTTCGATCGCGCTCGCCAGTATTACCGCGCTGGCAACCGAGGCGCTGATGCTCAAGTTGCGTAACCGGCCGATCGCGCCGTTTCTCAAGGACAACAGCGCGCTGCTCACCGGCTGGCTGCTTGCGCTGTCGATCCCGCCGCTGGCGCCGTGGTGGCTGATCGTGGTCGGCACGGCGTTCGCCATCGCTGTCGCGAAGCATCTCTATGGCGGGCTGGGCAACAACATCTTCAATCCGGCGATGGTCGGTTATGCCGTGCTGATCATTTCGTTTCCTGCACGGATGACCCATTGGGGCGCTCCTTCCGGCCTGGCAACGACCGGACTCGGATTTGCCCAACAATTGCAGTACATCTTCCTGGGTGAAATGCCGCAGGGTATCGAACTGGATGCCGTGACGATGGCGACACCGCTGGATACCCTCAAGACACACCTGCATCTGGGGGAATCCGTCGGGAAGATTTTCAATCTGCCGATCTATGGCTGGATTGCCGGCCATGGCAGCGAGATGGTCGCGCTTGGCTTTCTTGCAGGCGGGATCTACCTGCTTGTTACGCGCATCATCAGCTGGCACATCCCGGGCGCTTTCCTTGGCTCCCTGTTTTTTATCGCCTCGATCTTCCGTCTGGCCGGCGATACAATCTATGCCGCACCCCTGTTTCATTGCGTATCCGGCGCGTCGATCCTCGGTGCATTCTTCATCCTCACGGATCCGGTCAGCAGCCCGACCACCAACAAGGGGCGGCTGATCTATGCGGCTGGCGCAGCACTGATCACGTACCTGATTCGCGTGTTCGGAAACTTCCCTGACGGAGTGGCATTCGCCACGCTGCTGATGAACATGTGCGTTCCGCTGATCGTGCTGTACACACAACCGCCAGTATTCGGCCGGAAGGGCAAACAGCGATGAGACGCAGCGTCGCCAGGGCTTCCTTCATCACCGCGATGAACCTGCTGGTGTTTACCGCGATCGGCACGACACTGCTCGCGTGGGTCTATGCCCAGACGAAGGAACCGATCGCGCGCAGCGAGATACAGGAGAAGATGAAACTGGTATCGCAGATCGCTCCCGCAGGCACCTATGACAACGACATCATGAAAGACACCGTGCGAATCGTGCCGGATGAACTGCTGGGCAACGACGAACCCGACATCGCCTATATCGGCCGATTGCAGGGCAAGCCTGCCGTTGCGGTCATCCCGGCCGTCGCGCCGGACGGGTATGGCGGCAGGATCCGTTTGATCGTCGCGATACACAGCGATGGCAGGATAGGTGGAGTGCGCGTAGTATCCCATCTGGAGACGCCGGGGCTGGGCGATTACATCGATATCGCCAAGAGCAAATGGATCGACATCTTTCGCGGCACCTCGCTGCTGCCCGGCAGGGACGATGATTGGCAGGTCAAAAAGGACGGCGGCCGGTTCGACTACATGACCGGCGCGACCATTAGTCCTCGCGCGGTGGTGAAGGCGGTGCACAAGGTTTTGCAGTATTTCGCGATGCATCGCGACGAATTGTTCAGACAGGACGCAGGAAAAGATAAATGACGATCCGGGAAATCAGGGAAATATTTCACAACGGATTATGGAAACAGAACACCGGCGTGGTGCAACTGCTCGGGCTTTGTCCCATACTCGCGGTGAGCAGCTCGCTGGTGAACGCGGTAAGCCTTGGTATTGCAACGACACTGGTGATGACGCTTTCGAGCGCCACGATCGCGCCGATCCGCCAACTCGTCCCGAACGAAGCGCGCATTCCGGTGTTCGTCCTGGTCATCGCGGTGTTGGTCACGATCGTGCAGTTCAGCATGAACGCCTGGCTGCACGGGCTCTACCTGGTGCTCGGCATCTTCGTTCCGTTGATCGTAACGAACTGCATCGTGCTTGCGCGCATCGAGGCTTTCGCCTCGAAGAACCCGGCGCTGCAATCCGCGCTCGATGGATTTGCAATGGGTCTGGGGCTGACCGCGGTGCTTGCGATGCTGGGCGGCATGCGCGAGATCTTCGGGCACGGCACTCTGCTGTCCGGCATCGACCTGGTGTTCGGCGAAGCGGCAAAATCCTGGGTGATTACTGTCGTGCCGAATTACCATGGTTTCCTGCTCGCGATCCTGCCTCCGGGCGCGTTCATCGCGCTGGGCATGCTGATCGCGGGCAAGAACTGGCTGAACCTGCGTGCCCAAAACAAACAAAAGATCGGCAGTGCGGGCATGGCGACGGTGGATAGCATGCGTGTGCCTGCTGCGCACTGATTAATCTCAGCTTGTTTGTGTACTTTTCATGAACCCCGCCAAACGCCGCGAAATTTTCTTACGCCTGCAAGCGGCAAACCCGCACCCGACAACCGAGCTGGAATACAAGACGCCGTTTGAATTATTGGTTGCGGTGATCCTGTCTGCTCAGGCGACCGATGTCAGCGTGAATACCGCGACCCGGCACTTGTTCCCGGTCGCCAACACACCGCAGGCAATGCTTGCTCTGGGCGAAGAAAAACTGCGCGACCATGTGCAACGCATCGGCCTGTACAAGACCAAGGCCAAGCACATCATCCAGATGTGCCGATTGCTGATGGAAAAACATCGCGGGGAGGTGCCGCAGACTCGCGAGGAACTCGAAGCTCTGCCCGGCGTGGGGCGAAAAACCGCCAACGTGATTCTCAACACCGCGTTTGGCCAGCCCGCCATCGCGGTGGACACGCACATCTTTCGCGTAGCCAACCGCACCGGCATCGCGCCCGGCAAGGATGTGCTGGAAGTGGAAAAGAAACTGCTCAAGTTCGTGCCGGATGAATTCAAGCACGATGCGCACCACTGGCTTATCCTCCATGGACGCTACGTCTGTCAGGCGCGCAAGCCGAAATGCGTTATATGCATCATCCGCGATCTGTGCGAATACAAACAGAAAGAGGTCTGACGATGTTGAACCCTACGCGAGACGAAGCGCGCGATTTTATATTCGAGTCCTGGCGCAAGCGGCGTGCGGGGGAATTACTGACACCGATGGAAGATCTGGTTGCGCAACTCGTCGAAAAGCATCCCGAGTACTTTGCCGTGTTCGAGGATCCCGAACATTACCAGGAACGTGATTATCCGCCCGAGCAGGGAGAGACCAATCCCTTCCTGCATCTTGTCATGCACCTGACCATCGAGGAGCAGATCTCCATCGACCAGCCTGCCGGGATACGTGCGCATTTCACGCGTTTGACCCAAAAGCTAGGCTCGGAACACGATGCGCAGCATCGCATGATGGAATGCCTCGGCGAGATGATATGGCAGGCACAACGCAATCGCATCCCGCCCGACCCGGCGGTATACTTTGACTGTTTGGAAAAGCAATGAAACCGTTTTAAGGTGTTATATGGCAAAACGCTTGAGCAAGATCGTGACAAGAACCGGCGATGACGGTACAACCGGATTGGCCGATGGTTCACGCCTGTCCAAGGATCATCCGCGCATCGCCGCGCTGGGCAGCGTGGATGAATTGAACAGCCAGATAGGTGTTCTGCTCGCCGAAGAACTTTTGCCGGACATTCGCGCGGTGCTGCTGATGATCCAGAACGACCTGTTCGATCTGGGCGGCGCGCTAGCGCTGCCCGGACAGGATCGATTCGCGCAAAACAAATTGGCATGGCTGGATGAGCGAACCGCGCATTACAACGCCGACCTGTTGCCGCTACTCGAATTCGTGATGCCCGGCGGTTCGCGCGCCGGTGCGTTGTGCCACGTGGCACGCGCCATTGCGCGCCGGGCCGAACGGGATTTGGCCTTGCTTGCCCAGCACGATGCGATACCGCAACATTCGCTTTCTTATTTGAATCGCCTGTCGGATTTTTTGTTCGTGCTGAGCCGCTGCATCAACAGGGCTGAAGGCGTACCTGAAACAATGTGGCAACGCGACAAATAACCGGGATAGCTTAGGTTTACTTTATTGAACGTGTTCAGGATAGTGGTAATCGCGGGCGTTCAGGTAACGCGCAACCTCAACGATATCCTCGTCGTCCCACGCAAGTCCCGCCACACCCTGCCAGTGGATAATTTGTGTTTTCAGTTCGGCCCAGTTCTTCGCGATTTTCTTGTCACGCCAATGGATCTTTTCGTTGTGGCAGGCGATGCAATGCGTCGTATACAACAATTCCCCGCGAGACGTGTCGCCTTTGGGCTGAGCATTGGATACAGAGGGAAGCGCCACGCAGACTGACAATACGGCATATATCCATATCCTGTTCATCACGCTCTCCAAAGTTGGCCGGGAGGAATTTCCGCTCATTGTGTGGTTCAGTATAGGCTCCAGCACGGGGTTGATCAAACCTATAGCCTTTCTTCACTTTGCGCTGCAAGCCTGCCTTCCTGGTAATCTTTGACGGCTTGGTAGACTTCTTCTTTGGTATTCATCACGAACGGCCCGTGTTGCACGATGGGTTCGCGGAGCGGCTTGCCGGAGATCAGGATGGCTTTGGCCGGAGCGGTTGAGTTGATCGTCACGCCATCGGCTTGGGGATCATTTGCAAGTATGCCCATGCGGTTCTCGTCCAGGGTAGTTCCACCGATCGCAACAGTCCCCCGGTAGACGTAGACAAAAGCGTTATGTATGGCGGAGATGTTGGTGGAGAACTGGCCGTTCGCCGGCAGGTCGATATCGAGATACATCGGTTCGGTGTCTTCGCGTGTCATCGCGCCGGATATTCCATTGCTGGTTCCAGCGATCACGCGCACCGTCACGCCATTCTCCGTCACGTATTCAGGGATCTCGGCGCTCGGTATGTCGCGATACCAGGCTGGAATCATCTTGCGTCGTGCGGGCAGGTTCAGCCAAAGCTGAAATCCTTCCATGACGCCGTTCTCCTGTTCCGGCATTTCGGAATGGATAATGCCGCGACCTGCGGTCATCCATTGCACGCCGCCGTTCTGCAGCAAACCCTGATGTCCGGCATTGTCGCGATGGCGCATGCGTCCGGCGATCATGTAAGTTACGGTCTCGAAACCGCGATGCGGGTGGTCGGGAAAACCGGCGATGTAATCGTCCGGGTCGTCGCTGTGAAAGTTGTCGAGCATCAGGAAGGGGTCCAGCCGCTGTTGCAGATTCTGCGTGAGCACACGCGTCAGTTTGACTCCGGCACCGTCGCTAGTTGCCATGCCGGTAACGATGCGTTCTATCTTCCGCGGTTGCGTGACACGATAGAGTTTGACGACTTGTTCCATGATTGGCCTCCTTTTTATATTTGTTTTAGTGTCTGATGTCTGCGGGATGGTTCAGTGCTGATGAGTCGGAGATTTTCTAAAATACCCTGCGATTGCTTATTTTGTCGCATCCACGGCCATGAGAAACGCGTCATAGGGCTGGGCCCCGGAGAATCTCTTTCCGGATCCAAAGATGAAATTCGGCACGCTGCGGATGCCTCTTGCGAAGGCATCAGGCGTCACGCGATCGATTTCTGCCCGGTATCTTTCCGAGCGCAACGTTTCGAGTATTTCATCGCGATCCATCCCCACTTCTTCCCCTATATCAGCAAGCACTTCCGCATCACCGATGTTTCGCGCCTGTGCGAAGTAAGCTCTGAGCGTTGTCTGGTGATAGACGTCATCCAGGCCGTTGGCTTCCGCAAGCATTCCGACTTCGTGGGCCTGTCGGGTATTGGGTACAAGAGCAGGGCGGTTAAGGGGAAGGCCGGCCGCCTCTGTCACTTCGCGAATCGCAGCCTCTGCGCGTGCCAAACGCTCGGGAGGCAGGATTGAAGTCAATGGAACACCCTCCGCCGGGATGTCAGGGCGCAGCAGATATGGGTTCCAGTGCAACTTTACCGAACGTTCTTTTGCCAGCCGGCCCAGGCGATCCAGGCTGATATAACACCAGGGGCAAATAAAGTCGGCATAAATCTCAATGGTCATCGGCATCGATTGCTCCTGTTTGCGATTGGTGGGATCGCCAGGGTGTTCATCATGGAATTCATTTGGAGGGAGGTGACTACAACATGTCATTGGAAAGGCCTACATTATCTAGGCGAGTACCCACCAATGCAAATGCAGATCGATCCAGTGCTGACTTCAGCGGTGCTACAATCTTGCCCCCTTTTATATTTAAGGAGAACGTTCATGCGCCGCATTCTTTTTGCTATTGCCTTGGCCGGTTTGTCGACTATGACATATGCAGCCGGCTTCAAGCTTTCCAGCCCTGAAATAAAAGCCAATCACATGATTCCCAAGCGTTTCGAATTCAACGGTTTCGGCTGTTCGGGTGAAAACAAATCGCCCGCCCTCAAATGGAGCGGTGCGCCAAAAGGCACCAAGAGTTTTGCTGTGACGGTGTACGACCCCGATGCGCCGACCGGTTCAGGCTGGTGGCACTGGATGGTCATCAACATACCGGCCAATGTCACCGAACTGGCTGCGGGCGCCGGCGCTGTCGATAGCACGACCCTGCCCAAAGGCGCGGTACAGAACCGTATCGACTACGGTGTGGCCGGGTGGGGTGGTACTTGCCCACCGAAAGGTGACAAGCCGCATCGCTACATTTTCACCGTATATGCGCTCAAGACAGAAAAACTCGACGTTCCCGCCGATGCTACAGCCGCGCTGACCGGTTACATGATCCACGGGAATGCGCTGGGCAAAGCCAGTTTCACAGCGAAATACGGTCGTAAAAAGTAGTCGCATAGATATGCGGGGCGGGATCAAAAGACAGTCAGAGCAGATCTTCAGCCTATCCGTAATGGCTGATTACCATGATGTTTATATGGTCTTTTTAGACTTTTTGTAGTTGTTTTTTGGATGAACTGATGGCAATATTTTCAGGCCGCATAACGAACATGATTTCGCGTCAAGTTGGAAATCAATTCGCTATTTAAAGACGTGTATAACTTCTGCGGCAAACACACTTCAATTAAACAATCTTCAGGAGGATTTGCTGTGCCTACTTATTTGGTTTTACCGTTTGTTTTTTCGCCTTTTCTCGTTCTTAGCCTGATGATTTTGCTTTCCGGCAAATCATAAGCAGTATTAGCACTACCCCAACCGGTAAAACCGGGGACGGCTTTGCTGATGCAAGGCCGTTTTTTTTGTTGATGGATCAACAAGCGCGGCTATATCGAGCGCCGCAGATCGGCCCGCGCTGCTTGAATGGCAGCTACTGACCCAGCTTTATGGCAATCGCACGCTCCGCGGCCGCCCAATGTTCGTCAGACCTGCCCTGAAAGCCATGTTTTTCGGCAATGAAGTAAGCAGCGGTCTGCACCATGCGATAACGTTCTTCGGGGGATGGCTTTGATGCTTTCTTGTTCGCGGTAGAAGGGAGCTTGGTTCTAGTCGCAGCCTTTTTTACGGGAGTTTTAGTCTTTGTGGCAGGCGCCACTTTTTTGACTGAGGGAGTTTTGGACTTTTTGGCTTCAGCAACCGTAGCTGAGGTTTGCTTTTTTACAGCCTTCTTTGAAGTAGCGGTTTCTGTAGCTTTGGCTTTCTTGGGTTTGCTGGAGATCTCACTTTTTGTCTTGGATTTCGCGCCTTCAGCTTTCTTGGAAGCCGATTTTGTCTTTTTCTTTGCCATCATGTCACCCCTTCTAATATCAAAATCAGAAATACGGGAACCCTGTCGTTTTTAATGATATTGATGCAAGCCTTGCCAGTCAATAAATTGCAACTAATATTTGACGTGGGGCACTCAAGCGACTATGTTTGACTGAACAATTTTTTGACAAGGTGCATTTCAATCAAACCGGAAAGATAGCAGACATGCCTGCTTTGCAAATCTGGGAACTTCTCAGCTATGTGGTGACAGTAGTCGGCCTGCCGCTTGCCATAGCCGTTTTCGTCTTTGATCAGCGCAAAGAGCGCGATAATGAAGAGGAGGAGGTTTATCAACTGCTCTCAGACAACTATCAGGAATTCCTCAAGGTCGCGCTGGGGCATCCCGACCTGAGATTGTTTGCCAACGAGGAGAATCCCACACTTTCGGCAGAACAGCGCGAGCGCATGTTCATCATCTTCAGTATGTTGATTTCGTTGTTTGAGCGTGCCTATCTGCTACTGTATGAAAAAAGCATGAAAGAGAAACAATTGCGACGATGGCGCTCTTGGGAAGATTATATGGGAGAATGGTGCAATCGCGCCGATTTTCGAGCCTCATTGCCTGCCTTGCTGCGCGGTGAAGATCCCGAGTTCGCGGATTATATTCAAAAACTTGCTGCAAACAGCCCGGTTGCTTGACCGGAGAGAAAGGAAAGGCATGCTGGCAATACTGGTCATCAACTCCAAAGGCGGTTCGGGTAAGACCACCCTGACCACCAGTCTTGCCAGTTACTACGCAACAAAGAAATTTCGAACTGCGATCATGGACTATGACCCGCAAGGTTCGAGCATACAATGGCTGCGTGTTCGGCCGGATAATGCAGAGAAGATCCATGGTGCCAACGCTGCGCCCTCCAAGGGATCTATCCCTTTGCGAAGCACGCACGCATGGGTGCCCGTGGATACCGAAGTTATGGTCATCGATGCGCCTGCTGGAGCGAAAGGTCTGTTGCTGCAGGAGATCGTGCGCAAATCCAACTTTATCGTGATTCCGGTCGCGCCTTCCCCGATCGATATCCACGCCACGGCAGATTTTATAAAAGAACTGTTCCTGTTCGGTGGCGCGCGTAATACCAAAGTGAAGATCGCGGTGGTTGCCAACCGGGTGCGAAACTCTTCTTCTTCGGTCTATGCGTCGCTGGAACGTTTCCTGAATTCCCTCAAACTGCCGTTTCTGACCAGTATTCACGATTCGGAGAATTATCTCCACGCCGCTGAAAGAGGCCTCGGTGTGTTCGAGATGGATGAGGCAGCCACCATTGCGGAAAGACAGGAACTCATGCCCATCCTGAAGTGGCTGAACGGGCAATTTCCGGACAGGTTCGGTTCCCGTCTTGAAGATGATGCTCCCAGCATCGAAGAATCAAGAAAGTTTGCGATGGGAACGCAGAATTTCACAGTTTTTAGCAATACGGGCAAATTCAAAAGCTAGTGTTGGACTGGGATAAAATGGATTCGTGCATGAATCCGGCAATTCCTTTTCTGCCTTCATCAGCCTAAAACATAAATCATGAAACAAAGCCTGTTTGATGCCGTCGGCGGTCTGCCAATTTTGAAAAAGGCACACAAGATTTTCTACGACAAGGTATATGCGCATCCTTGGATCGGCCAGTTCTTCATCGGCCATAACCAGGGGGCGATCGAGAATCGCCAGACTTCTTTCATGGCTGAAAAAATGGGCGGCTCCATCGAATATTTTGGCAGGGAAATGGAAGTGACCCATGAGGCCATGTATATCACCGAGGAGCTATTCAGCTTGCGGCAATCCTTGTTGGAAGAGTCGTTGAGAGAAATTGGCGTCGACGTGAAATTGCGTGAGCGCTGGCTGCAGATCGATGGCGCATTCAAGAAGAAAATCGTCAAGGGTTCCTTAGAGGAGTTCATGAATACAAGATGGCCGTACAAAAAGCATATCGTCATATCCAAACCGCAAGACGTCTGACCGGCCTGCTACTGCCTGAGACGTCGCGGCAGCATGATCATGTTTGTTGTTGGCGCAGCTTGATGCGGCTCAAATAGGCTTCGCGCGCGATCTGTATATCTTCCAGAAAGTAGGGCAGTTCCTTCAGCAGCATCGCCTGCGGCCCGTCTACCAGCGCCTTGGGCGGCTCGGGGTGGAAATCCACCAGTACCATGTTCGCACCTGCGATCACGCCCTGAGCAGTGACGTGCATCATGTCTAGGATGTCGTCCGGTGCAGCGGCACGCGAACCGACCGAGTGCGACGGGTCGATGCAAACCGGCATGCGTGTCAACCGCTTTACCACCGGCACGTGCGCGAAATCCACGAAATTGCGGTGCGGGTCGCCCATGTTGGTCTTCATCCCGCGCAGTCCGAACACCACGTTACGGTTGCCCTCGGAAGCCAGGTATTCCGCAGCATTTAGCGACTCGTCCAGCGTAATGCCGAAGCCGCGCTTGAGCAGGATAGGCATCTCGGTCTGCCGCCCGACGATTTTCAGCAGCTCGAAGTTCTGCGTGTTGCGCGTGCCGATCTGCAGCATCACCCCGGTCGGGTTGCCGGTCTCGTGCAGCGCTTCCTTTATTTCATTCAAATGAGACTCGTGAGTGATCTCCATCGCGATCACCTTGATGCCGTATTTGCCAGCCAGCTCGAATACATAAGGCAGGCAATATTTGCCGTGTCCCTGGAACGCGTACGGGCTGGTGCGCGGCTTGTACGCGCCCATGCGCGTGCACTTCTGTCCGCAGTCGTGCACCGCCTTCATCATGATCTCGACGTGCTCGCGGGTGTCCACCGCGCATAATCCGGCGAACACGTTAAGCGTGTCCTGCCCGAAGCGCACGCCGTTGTACTCGAAATGGGTGGGGCGCTTATCGTCCTTGTGCCGTCCGAGGATGCGATACTCCTCGGAAACCCTTACCACGCGTTCGACGCAAGGCAGGTTCTGCATGTCCTCGATGTCCAGCGCCTTGGTGTTGCCGATCAGGTAGACCTCGGTCAGTGTCTGTTCGGCCCCGCGCTCGAGGTGCACGCGCGTCTGTATGCCCGGCATGGACGCTAGATGCGCCATCAATTGCTTGTATTCCGGAGCTTGATCGCTGACGTTGGAATTCAGTATTAAAATCATTATTTCTTTCCGTTTAATTATTTAACAAAATCGTCGATTGCGCTGACCACTGTGCCATCGGCTCACGAGTGAACCCGCTCTTTGCAAACTGGGTCCAGCGGCCGATCACATAACACAACATTAAATTGGCATGCGCGCCGATATCCACCGCCTCGCCCATTTCACACTGTGTAGCGGCCATGCGCAATGATTGTTTGAGTGTAGCTTCGATACGGTCCAGCAACTGGTTGATACGCTGCTGCAAGCGCTCATTCTCGTTCACCAACGCATCACCGGTCAGCACGCGGGTCATGCCGCGATTCTTCTGAGCGAAGTTGAGCAGCATCGCAATGATCTCTTCGATCTGCTTCACGCCGCTCTTTTCTTCCTGGGTGATCTTGTTGATCAGGCCGAACACCGTCTGTTCGATGAACTCGATCAGACCATCGAACATCTGCGCCTTGCTTGCAAAGTGGCGATACAGAGCAGCTTCCGAAATATCCAGGCGCTCAGCCAGCGCAGCGGTGGTGATCTTTTCGCTCTTGGGTTGTTCCAGCATCTGTGCCACGGTTTGCAGTATCTGTAACTTTCTTTCGCCCGGTTTACTTGTCATTTTCACCTCACTTTATCAGCCTACCCAATGCCTTCGGCAATTGCATTACATCACGGATCTTCACGTCCACACTGGGGGATTGTTGCTGTCCCTTGTTTACCCACACCGTGCGCATCCCTAGCCGTTTGGCCGCTTCAAGATTTTCAAGGCTATCCTCGATCATCACGCATTGGGGAGCCTTCACATGATGTTTTTTCAATAGACGCACATAGCCGAAATTATCCGGTTTGGGACGGTAACGGGTATGTTCCACTGCCATCACATCATCGAACAAATCATCCACCCTCAACAGCTTCAGCACTGCGTGCGCATAATGTTGCGGCGCATTCGAGAACACCACTTTGCAGCCGGGTATTGCCCTCAACACATGGCGCAAACGCGGCACCCGCAGCACCATCCTGTCCAGTTCCGGGAACTGGTGCGTATTTAGCAGAAAATGTTTAGGGTCCGTGCCGTGATGGCGCATCAGTCCGCTCAATGTCGCGCCGTATCTACGCCAGTAATGCGTCCTAAGATCGTTTGCCGCCACTTCGTCAAGTTGCAGATGTTGCTGCAAATATGCAGTCATGCTGCGATTTATGTGCGGGAAGATATGAGGCGTAGCATCATGCAGCGTGTTATCCAGATCAAAAATCCACAATGGGCCTTTCACACCTTACTTGCTCTTGATCAGCGTGCCCACGCCTTCGTGGGTGAGAATTTCCAGCAACAAAGCATGCTGAACCCTGCCGTCGATGATGTGCACGGCACGCACCCCTCCGCGCGCCGCATCCAGTGCGGAAGCGATCTTGGGCAACATCCCGCCTGACAGCGTGCCGTCCGCCACCAGTCCATCTATTTCACGCGGAGTCAGTCCGGTCAGCAGTTTGCCGTTCTTATCGAGCACACCGGGCGTGTTGGTGAGCAATACCAGTTTTTCGGCACGCAAGACCTCGGCCAGTTTGCCGGATACCACGTCGGCGTTGATATTCAATGTTTCGCCATCCGGTCCCACGCCGATCGGCGCGATGACCGGGATGAAATCGCCGGAATCGAGAAAGGCGATGATCGCCGGATCGATCTTGTTGATATCGCCGACCAGGCCGATGTCCAGCATTTTGCCCGGTTCTGCGGTGCTCTCCAGCATCAATTTTTCCGCGCGGATGAACGCACCGTCCTGCCCTGTCAGTCCTACCGCCTTGCCACCGAAGCGGTTGATCAGGTTGACGATGTCCTTGTTGACCTTGCCCAGCACCATTTCGACCATATCCATGGTCTCTTCATCGGTCACGCGCATTCCCTGAATGAACTTACCCTGCTTGCCGACGCGTTTGAGCATCTCGTTAATCTGCGGCCCGCCGCCATGCACCACCACCGGGTTCATGCCGACCAGCTTGAGCAATACCACATCGCGCGCGAAACTTTCCTGCAATGCCGGATCGGTCATCGCATTGCCGCCGTATTTGATGACGATGGTCTTGTCGAAAAATCGCTGGATGTATGGCAAAGCCTCGGAAAGCACCCTGGCTTTCAGTTCGGCGGAAGCGGCGGTAAGCGGCATGATTGTCCCTGGATATAATTGCCGCGGATTTTACACCAGAAGAATATTTGCAGGGCTGAAAATAAATCGGGCGGCGCGTGCCGCCTGATTATCCAAAGAAGCCAACACTCACTCAATAGTCGCTTTGCGGTATGTCATCCATCGCGGGTTTTGTTGCAGTCAGAGGTTTCACTTCGGCCTTGGCCTCGATTTTTACCATGAGATTTGACACTTTGATGTCCAGTGTCAACGGTACGCTATTACCGGCCCTGAGCGGTGCTTTGAGTCCGATCAGCATCAGGTAATAGCCGCTTTCGCCGAGATTCATGCGCTTGCCGGCAGGCAATTCTATGGCGGGTACTTCCCGCATTATCATCATGCCGCTATCATGAGCCATCGTCATGCTGTGCAATTCGACAGTTTTGCAGACCGTGCTGGATGCACCTACCAGTGTCGCGGCCAGTTTGCTGGTGATGGTCAGATCCACGCCAGCTGTATCTTGTCCGGGAGCGGTGGCGCGAACCCAGGCATTCTCAACCTGAATATCTTTTGCGAAAACACTGGCACTCAGCAACATGGATGCCAGCAAGCAGCCGAACCTAAACATAATAGTCATGATGAGCCGTCGTAAGTATTAATGATATGGAGCGCGAATTATTCGTGTCATAGAAAAACACTGTCTGCTATCCCTGGCATTGGCACGTGACTATAATTGTCCCTTCAAAATCCCCCAAGAATTATGAAACTCTATATCTCGTTCCTTCTCCTGCTGCCCGTACTTGCATACTCAGAACCAGACCCGTTGCCGGCAGCACCACAGCTGGCCGCCAGGGCCTACCTGCTGTATGACTATACCAGCAAGCAGATTCTGGTTAACCAAAACGGGGATGAACGTGTGGAGCCGGCTTCGCTGACCAAGCTGATGACTGCTTATCTGGCTTTTGACGCGCTCAAGTACGGCACTTTATCGTTGAAGCAAAAATTGAACATCCCCGTTGTAGCCGTGCGCAATTCGAGTGAAGAATCGCGCATGCTGCTCAAGGCTGGTCAATCGGTCACTGTGGATGAACTGCTGCATGGAATGATCGTGGATTCCGGCAATGATGCGGCCATCACGCTGGCGGTCTATATCGCCGGCAGCGAAGCGGGTTTTGTCGACATGATGAACCAGCAGGCAAAGCGAATGGGGATGAATAACACCCATTTCACCAATCCGGTAGGCTTGCCTGATGCACAACACTATACAAGTGCATCCGATCTGGCTGTGCTTGCAGCCGCCATCCTGAACGATTATCCACAATACTACCCGTTGTTTTCATTGCGCCACTACACTTTTAACAATATCGCCCAATCCAATCGCAACCGCCTGCTATGGATGGACCCTTATGTGGACGGGATGAAAACAGGGCACACAGAATCGGCCGGGTATTGCCTGGTCGGATCGGCCCAGCGTGATAATCACAGGCTGATTTCGGTGTTGTTTGGCGCGGATACCGATCGGCTGCGTGCCTCCGAAAGCCAGAAATTGCTGAATTTCGGCTTCAAGTATTTTGACGCGGCACGCTTGTATCAGAAGGATCAGCCGGTCACCCAGCTGCGCGTCTGGAAAGGAACGGAGAGCCTTCTTAATGTCGGTTTTCGCCATGATCTGTTCCTGACCATTCCGAAAGGGACGTATGACCAGCTCAATGCAAAAATGGAAACCCATATGCCTATCCTTGCACCGATCACGGGCGGGCAACAACTGGGCGTGCTAAAGCTGACGCTGGCAGGCAAGCCCTATGCGGAATTTCCGCTGGTGGCATTGGAGAGCGTCCCGTTGGCAAATGTGTTCTCGCGCGGCTGGGATAGCATCCGCTTGATGTTCGAATAGGGATAACTGATGACCATATACCTGAATGGCAAATACATACCCATAGAAGAAGCAAAGATCTCTGTGCTGGACCGCGGTTTCATTTTCGGCGACGGCGTGTACGAGGTGATCCCGGTGTATTCGCGCCGTGCGTTTCGCCTGACCGAACATTTGCGCCGCCTGCAGCACAGCCTGGACGGGATACGCCTGGGTAATCCCTATAGCGAGGGCGAATGGGCAAACATCATCAATGAACTCATTTCGCACAATTCCGGCGAAGATCAATATCTGTACCTGCACATCACGCGCGGCGTGGCCAAGCGCGATCACGCTTTTCCGAGTCCGCCGGTCAAGCCCACCGTATTCATGATGAGTAACCCTTTGCCAAACCCGCCCGCAGAACTGCTGAAAAGCGGGGTATGTGCAGTGACCGCGCAGGACAACCGTTGGTTGCGCTGCGACATCAAGGCCATCGCGCTGCTGCCCAATGTGTTGCTGCGCCAGATGGCGGTCGACGCGGGCTGCGCGGAAACAATATTGATCAGAGACAACGCGTTCATGACAGAGGGAGCTGCCAGCAACGTCTTCGTGGTGAAGGGCGGCAAATTGTTTGCGCCACCCAAAGACAATCTGATGCTGCCCGGCATCACCTACGACGTGATATTGGAGATTGCCGCCGCAGATAAAATCCCGCACGAGGTGCGCAGGATAGGTATCGCGGAAGTATACGCTGCGGATGAACTCTTGCTTACCTCATCAACCAAAGAAGTGTTGGCAATCACGCAGCTCGACGGCAAGCCTGTCGGTACCGGAAAGCCTGGAGCAATGTTCGCGAGATTGCACAAATTGTATCAGGACTTCAAGCGCGATGTGATGCGTGCCAAATGAGTGACCGCGATGAAAGAATTGCCAAAAGTTGAATTGACCGACAGCCTGATCGAATATCCCTGTGATTTCCCTATCAAGATATTCGGACAGCAACAGGCCGGTTTTGCGCAAGCAGTGCTGGAAGTGGTCACCAAACACGATCCGGGATTTGTAGCCGCCACGATGGGAATGCGCGCCAGCAGGAATGCCCGTTATATCAGCCTGACCTGTACCGTGCGCGCCACCTCACGCGAACAGCTCGATGCGTTATATCAGGAGTTGTGCGATCATCCTTTGATAGTAATGGTGCTATGACAAGTCCGGGGCGCGCAGCGAGCGGCATGGGACAAGATAAACGTCTTGAGCCTTCTCATGTTCCCATCCCGGCTATACACTCGCTGGGGTTGGTTGAATACCAGCCAACCTGGGATGCAATGAAGCGGTTCACCGCCGGTAGGAATCATGAAACTCGCGACGAGATATGGATGGTGCAGCACCCGCCTGTGTATACGCAGGGTCTTGCGGGGAAACCGGAACACCTGTTGCACGGTACCGATATCCCTGTCGTGAAGATTGATCGGGGCGGGCAGATCACCTATCACGGTCCCGGACAGATCGTTGCTTATTTGTTGCTCGACATGCGCCGCTGGAAGATCAGTGTGCGTGAGTTGGTGCGCTTGATGGAGCAGGCAGTGATCGATCTGTTGGAAGATTTCGGCGTTGCAGCGCTGTATCGTGAAGATGCGCCAGGCGTATATGTGGGTGATGCGAAGATCGCCGCACTGGGATTGAAGATCAAGAACGGGTATTGTTATCACGGTCTGGCATTCAATGTAGATATGGACCTGACCCCGTTCGCCAATATCAATCCGTGCGGTCATGTCGGGCTGCGTGTGACCCAAGCCTGCGAGCAGGGCATCACCTATTCGATCAACGAACTGCAGGCGCATTTGGCGCAGAATCTGGTTCACGGGTTACAGCAACACTTTGAAAGAAAGACAGCGAATGAGCAACATTGAAAACGAACAACAGGTCGCTGCCGCAAGGCAAACTGGCTCCGCCAAAACCGCGCGCAACCCGATCAAGATCGTGCCGTTGCAGGAACGCCTGCGCAAGCCCGAATGGATACGCGTGAAATCCGGCAGCGGGCAGGGCTATCACGATGTGAAGCGCATGCTGCGCGAGCACAAGCTGCACACGGTGTGCGAGGAAGCGTCCTGTCCGAACATCGGCGAATGCTTCGGCAAGGGCACGGCGACGTTCATGATCCTCGGTGATGTCTGCACGCGGCGCTGCCCGTTCTGCGACGTGGCGCATGGCAAGCCATTTGCGCCTGATGCGAACGAACCCGCCAATCTTGCGCGCTCGATCGGTCTGCTAAAGCTTAAATATGTGGTCATCACCAGCGTGGATCGTGACGATCTGCGCGACGGTGGCGCAAAGCATTTTTCCGACTGCCTGAGCGCGATACGCGCGAGTTCGCCGGAGACTCGCCTGGAAATCCTGGTGCCGGATTTTCGCGGCCGTCTTGATGATGCGCTGGACGCGCTTTCCGCGAACCTGCCCGATGTGCTGAACCATAATCTGGAAACCGTCCCGCGTCTTTACAAACTGGCACGTCCAGGCGCGGAATATGCGCATTCACTGAAACTCCTCAAGGACTTCAAGTCGCGCTTCCCGCACATTCCGACTAAGTCCGGGTTGATGCTGGGTTTGGGCGAGACCGACGAGGAAGTGCTGGAAGTGATGCGCGACCTGCGTGCAAACGATGTGGATATGCTGACCATAGGCCAATATCTGCAACCTTCCGATGGACATTTGCCGGTACTGCGTTATGCGTCGCTTGCATCGTTTGCGATGTTCGAACAGGCCGCAAAAGAGATGGGTTTCAGTCATGCCGCCTGCGGGCCGATGGTGCGCAGCAGTTATTTCGCCGACGAGCAGGCGCATCAGGCTGGGGTATTTGTCGCGTAAACCATGGCAACCGCCGTGTTAAACTCCACGGCGAAGCTGGCCAGACAGTCGCTGCGTACTTTGTGTGCGGAGAGGAAAGTCCGGGCTCCGCAGAGCAGGATGCCGGTTAACGGCCGGACGCCGTGAGGCGATGGAAAGTGCCGCAGAAAATATACCGCCAGTTTATTTCGGTAGACTGGTAAGGGTGAAATGGCGAGGTAAGAGCTCACCGCGCTGGTGGCAACATCAGTGGCAGGGTAAACCCCATCCGGAGCAAGACCAAATAGGCTGACCATGACGTGGCTCGCGTCGTCAGCGGGTAGGTCGCTTGAGCGTCAGGCAACGAAACGCCTAGAGGAATGACTGTCCACGACAGAACCCGGCTTACCGGCCAGCTTCACCTTATTCAACAGATCTATTTCACAAGTCATTTTGTATGACCAGCAATTGAATTATCAAACAGCATGAATCGATAAAAATCTTGTTTCTGCCAGAGATTTTGGATCAATAATTTTCGAACGGGCCCGACCTTCTATTTGATCCATACTGTTTTTTTTCCATATATCCCTGCTACTTGCATCCCGCATTCTCTTCAAAATACGCCTAATCATCATAAATCGCTTTAGGTTATACGCATAACCCATTATTTTATAGATATATTTTATTTATATTAACTTTCGTTGCTAACTCCTTGTCCTGTAAAGATAAATCCTATTTTTTAGCTTGACCATTAGTTTTTTTTTCAATATAGTGGGATTGGGTGGTAAAAAGTGGGAAAAAGTGGGGGCTAGATGTTTCAGGGAGCGGCGCAACTCAATCTGGATAGCAAGGGAAGACTCGCAATACCGTCGCGGTATCGCGATGTGTTGCTTGCGCATTGCGCGGGCAGTCTGGTGCTGACTGCCGATACTGATGGTTGTCTACTGGCCTATCCACAACCGGACTGGCAACCTATCCGCGAGAAGCTGCTCAAGCTTTCCGCTCTCAATCCAAAGATCCGTGCGCTTCAACGCCGCTTGATCGGTTATGCCGAAGATGTGGTGATGGATGGTGCCGGGCGCGTGTTGATCTCTCCGACTTTGCGCAACTACGCCGCCCTAGACAAGCGCGTGATGCTGGTCGGCCAAGGAAATAAATTTGAATTGTGGGACGAAACGAAATGGCAGGCGCAACAGGAAGCTGCGCTGTCATTCGTGGATGGTGACTTGCCACCCGAGTTGGAAGGCTTCTCCTTGTGAGTGAGGGCCTAGCCCACACCACAGTCTTACTGAATGAAGCTGTTGAAGCACTCGCGATCAAGCCCGATGGCATATATGTGGATGGAACGTTCGGTCGCGGCGGGCACAGCGCGCGAATATTGGGGAAGTTAAGCAACAAGGGAACGCTGATAGCGTTGGACAAAGACCCTGCTGCAGTGGCAGCGGGAAAAGAATGGCGCGATGCAAGATTCCATATGGTGCATTGCAGTTTTGCAAAAATGGCGGAAGTGTTGCGCGAGCAGGGTATAGATCTGGTGGATGGCATTTTGCTCGATTTGGGTGTGTCTTCACCGCAACTGGATGAAGAGGCGCGTGGATTCAGTTTTCGCTTTGACGCACCGCTGGATATGCGCATGGATACCAGCAGCGGGATAACCGCTGCGCAATGGCTGGCAACTGTGGATGAAAGTTTGTTAACGGAGGTGATAAGTGACTACGGCGAAGAACGGTTTGCTAAGCAGATTGCAAGAGCGGTTGTTGCGGCGCGCGCAATCCAACCCATTCACACCACGAGGCAACTTGTCGAGCTGGTTAGTAAAGCGGTACGCACCCGTGAGGCAGGGCAGAACCCGGCGACACGCACCTTTCAGGCTATACGGATTTATATCAACCAGGAGCTCGAAGAGCTTACGCGGATCCTGCCAGAGTGTGTGACACATCTCAAGATCGGCGGACGATTGGTGGTGATCAGCTTTCATTCGCTGGAGGACCGCATCGTGAAACATTTCATGCGTGACATGGCTGAGGGCGACAAGCTGCCGCGCAATGTTCCGGTACGCGCCAGCGAAGTGCCGCGGGGAAAATTGAATTTGGTGGGCAGGGCTGTGCGTGTCAGCGGAGTAGAACTTGAAGCCAATCCGCGTGCACGCAGCGCTGTGATGCGTGTTGCGGAGCGCAGCAATGTTGTGTAGCTGCGTTATTTGGATTGAACAAGCATGAAGACCGGCATCGTTGGTATTCACAACCATGTCATGGGTAAAGTCGATGGGCTCAGCCCGGCCTATCAGGTCTTGCTGCTTGTCGCGGTGGTGTTGTGTGCGTTGAGCGTGGTCACCTCGCAACACAAGGCACGCAAGCTGTTCATAGAGCTGCAAAAGGAAAAAGAGCAGGCACAGAAGATGGATGTTGAGTGGGGGCAGTTGCAACTGGAGCAAAGCACTTGGGCTACGCCAGCACGGGTGGAACAAATTGCAGTGAAAAAGCTGCAAATGCAATTGCCAAAGAACGGGCAGGTTCAATTTATCAAGGTCAAGCCTAACGGCGGAACTAACCTACAAAAATGAATTACGCGTCCAGCGCACAACCAGTCATAACGGCGAAACTGCCGGAATGGCGTGCCACTGCACTATTTGCAGTTTTGCTGGCAGGCCTGGCAGGTTTGCTGGGGCGCGGTGTGTACTTGCAGGGAATACATGATGACTTCCTTCAGGAAAAAGGCAACGCGCGCTACAGCAGAGTGATCGAAGTTGGCGCGCACCGCGGTCTGATCTCAGACCGCAACGGTGAACCGCTCGCAGTCAGCACCCCGGTTGAATCGGTGTGGGCCAGCCCCCCTGACGTGGACGCCGACAGGCAACAGATAAAAAAACTGGCACAAATTCTCGGCATGGATAGCAAGGAAGTGAAGAACCGTCTGTTCGATACTTCGCGAGATTTTGTTTACCTCAAGCGGCTGTTACCCCCCGACCAGGTGGAAAAAGTGGTCAATCTGAATCTCCCCGGTGTGATGTTGCAGCGCGAATATCGCCGTTACTACCCATTAGGTGAGGAAGCTGCGCAGACGCTGGGCTTTACCGGCCAGGACGATATCGGCCAGGAAGGGATGGAATTCGCCTTGCAGGAACAACTTGCCGGAAAGCCTGGCAGCCAGCGCGTCATCAAGGATAACCGCGGGTACATAGTCGAAGATGCCGGAAGCCTGAATGCATCCAAACCGGGCAGCGACATCATGCTCAGCCTGGATAACAATTTGCAGCACATCGCTTATCGCGAGATCGAGAATACGGTTAATCAACATCATGCCAAATCAGGTGCGGTTGTGGTTCTCGATGCGCGCAGCGGAGAAGTGCTGGCCCTTGCCAACTATCCAGGCTATAACCCGAATAACCGTGGCAACACCAGCAGCAAAGCGATGCGCAATCGCGCTATCACCGATCTGTTCGAGCCGGGCTCGACACTGAAACCGTTCACAGTGGCAACAGCGATCGAGACAGGCAAAGTGAATCCCCATACAGTTATCAATACCGAGAACGGCATATACACGCTTGGCGGAAGCAAGATCCACGATTCGCATCCGGAGTCGATGCTTACTGTTGAACAAGTCATCCAAAAATCTAGCAATATCGGCGCAGCCAAAATCGCTTTGAAGCTTAAATCCGGGACGATGTGGGAAGGTTTGTCAAATAGCGGATTCGGCGAGCAAACCGGCAGCAATTTCCCGGGCGAAGCGCCGGGGAAATTGCGCGACCCTAAGACCTGGCGTCCCATAGAGCAAGCCACGATGGCTTACGGGCATGGAATTTCGGTCAATCTGCTGCAACTGGCGCGGGCTTACACCATTTTCGCCACCGACGGGGAATTGAAGCCGATCTCGCTTCTTAAGCTAAATGGGCCGGTGACCGGGAAGAAAGTATTTTCCAAGCGCACTGTGAGTGAAATACGTCACATGATGGAAATGGTTGTGTTGCCAGGCGGCACTGCGCCGCTGGCCCAGGTTGCGGGTTATCGCGTGGCAGGCAAGACCGGCACGGCGCATAAGTTGGAGAATGGTCACTACGTCGATCACTATATCGCATCATTCGTCGGTTTCGCGCCCGCTTCTGATCCACGCCTGGTGGTGGCGGTGATGATAGATGATCCTGCCGGCCCGGATTATTACGGAGGGGAAGTTGCCGGGCCGGCGTTCAGCAAAATAATGGGCGACGCTTTGCATGCTCTTAACGTGCCAAACGATGCACCCGCGAACAACGTTGTTGCGCCTCCGAAAGAAATTGTAAAGGAAGAAGTATGAGCGCGCATCTCCAACAGTGGGCTAGCGCGCAATTGGCCGCGTTGAACGTACCCTTCACACGAATGGTGACCGACAGCCGTTTGATCCAGCGCGGCGATACTTTTATCGCTTACCCCGGTGAAAAAACCGATGGCCGCCAATACATTGCGACTGCAATCGCACAGGGTGCAAGCGCGGTGATATGGGAATCGCACCATTTCGTTTGGAACGATACGTGGCAAGTTCCCAACCTCGCTGTTGCCGATTTGCGCAGCAAAGCCGGATGGTTGGCTGATGCGGCGTATGGTATGCCCTCGGACAAATTGTGGCTGGTGGGCATCACCGGGACCAATGGCAAGACCTCAACCTGTCACTGGATCGCTCGCGCTTTGAACGACACGGGAAAACGTTGCGCCCTGATCGGCACGCTGGGAAACGGTTTTGCCGATGCCTTGCAGGTTACCGAAAACACCACGCCCGATGCTGTTCGCGTGCACGGTTTGCTGGCCGAATATTTGCGTGGTGGCGCCCAAACTGTGGCGATGGAAGTTTCTTCGCACGCACTGTCCCAGGGGCGCGTGAATGCAGTCCGATTTGATGTGGCGATGCTAACGAATCTGAGCAGGGATCATCTCGATTATCACGGCGATATGCAAAGCTACGCGAACACCAAGCGAAAGCTTTTCGATTGGCAACAACTTGGCTTTGTAGTGCTTAATCTTGATGATCCGTACGGCGCGGAGCTGGCCGAGCAATTGCGGGATGCCGATGCGGAAGTGATCGGTTACGGTTTGAGTGACGCTGCACTCCAACTGGCCGAGCGGCTTGGCCTGCGCATGGTTTATGGCAATTTGCTGGAAATGACCGGGCAGGGATTGCGACTGGAGATTCACTCCAGTTGGGGAGCCGCGGAACTCAAAAGCGCGTTGGTCGGGCGCTTCAACGCGGCGAATTTATTGGGTTCACTTGCGACATTACTGGTGAGCGGGGTGGCTTTGAGCGACGCCGCGCATTCATTGAGCATGGCGCAGCCGGTAGTAGGGCGCATGCAGCGCTTGGGCAACGAGGACGAGCCGACGGTGATCGTGGATTATGCCCACACACCGGACGCTTTGGAAAAAGTGCTGCAGACATTGCATGAAATCAGCGCGGCAGCGGGCGGGAAGGTGATTTGCGTATTTGGCTGCGGCGGGGACCGGGATCGTGGCAAACGCGCGATGATGGGATTGGTCGCGGAGAAATTTTCCGATTTCTGCATCGTCACTTCCGACAATCCGCGCAGCGAAAATCCTCGCGAAATAATCGCGGATATTGTCAGTGGCATGAATGATGACAATCACGAGATCATAGTAGATCGCGCCGTCGCGATTCAAAGCGCCATCAGATACGCGAAACAAAGCGATACCGTGCTGATAGCGGGTAAGGGCCACGAAAATTATCAGGAGATCAACGGGACAAAGCACCCGTTCGATGATGTTTCTGTGGCAAAGCAGGCTTTGCAGTCCTGCCTTGCCCTGCGACAAGCCCAGAATACGTTGCGGGGCGGACAATGATGACGCTGTCCCAAGCCGCTCTGGCGACCGGCGGAAAACTGGCCGGAGCCGATGTGCGTTTCGATGGGGTATCAAGCGACAGTCGCAGTATTGCCCAAGGCGATTTGTTCATTGCTTTGCGCGGCGAGCATTTTGACGGCTACAACTTTGTCGCGACTGCATCGCAGGCGGGGGCAGTCGCGGCTCTGGTGAATACGGACAGTTATTCGGGGCGGGTAACAAGTGGCAAGAAGCAAGAGGCAGGGAATTTCCAGGATTTCCCGCTGCTGATAGTAGAAGACACGCGCCTGGCATTGGGGAAGTTGGCCGGATGGTGGCGCAGACAGTTCGCCATTCCAGTAGTGGCCATCACTGGCAGTAACGGCAAGACCACGGTGAAGGATATGCTAGCCGGCATTTTGCGCGAGGCGGCGGGCAGCGCGGATGTAGTGCTCGCGACACGGGGTAATTTGAACAACGATATCGGCATGCCGCTCACGCTGTTGCAACTGAATGCATCGCACCGCTACGCCGTGATTGAAATGGGAATGAATCATTCCGGAGAGATCGATTACCTGACAAGAATTGCCGCACCCGATGTAGCGCTGATTAATAACGCCAGTGGCGCACATCTGGAAGGACTGGGTTCAACGGAGGCAGTTGCGCGCGCCAAGGGCGAGATATTTACCGGTCTGCAGCATCATGGGACCGCAATTATCAACTCTGACGATATTTATGCCGAGCTTTGGCGTGCACTTGCAGGCGCGCATCCATTGCTTGAATTTGGCCTTGACCCGCAAGCCGATGTGCGCGGCACATGGCATCCACGAGGCGACGGTTTGCGATTGGACGTGACAGCGCCGCAAGGTATTTTTACCGCGGATTTGCAGGTACCCGGTGCGCACAATGCCCGCAACGCTCTGGCAGCGACTGCAGCCGCAATCGCGCTGAACATCTCTCTGGAAACCATCGCGATAGGCCTGCAAAAATTCAGAGGTGTGCCCGGGCGCTTGGAGCGAAACTCCGCTTTGCATGGCGCCATCTTGATAGACGATACATACAACGCCAATCCAGCCTCGGTGCGCGCTGCAATCAGCGTGCTAGCCCAAGCCAATGGCAAAAGAATCCTGGTATTGGGCGACATGGGTGAATTGGGCGGGGACGCCCGAAAATTTCATAAAGATATCGGCGTAGAAGCACGCCGCGCAGGTATAGAAAAACTTTATGCACTGGGATCATTAAGCGAAACAGCGGTCAGTGCATTCGGCAGCGGCGCAAGGCACTTCAATCGCATCGAAGATCTGCAGTCCGCGCTGGAAAAGGAGTTGGACGCGAATACCACGGTACTGGTAAAAGGTTCGCGATTTATGAAAATGGAACGTGTGGTGCAGTTCTGCGCCAAGACTGGGGGATGACGATGCTGCTCGCGTTTGCCCAGTGGTTGTCACAGGATGTTAGGTTCTTCAGTGTGTTCAATTACATCACGCTGCGTACCGTACTGGCGGCGATGACGGCGTTGTTCATCTCGTTTCTGGTTGGGCCGGCGATGATACGCAAATTGACTGCATACAAGATCGGCCAATCGGTGCGTAGCGATGGTCCGCAAACGCACTTGGTAAAGGCCGGCACACCGACCATGGGCGGCGCCTTGATCCTGATTTCCGTTGCTATCACCACCCTGCTGTGGGGTGACTTGCGCAACCATTACGTATGGGTGGTTTTGACTACGACATTGAGTTTCGGGGTGATCGGCTGGGTGGATGATTATCGCAAGGTAGTGCATCGCAACCCCAAGGGCTTGTCTGCAAAATCCAAGATGGGTTGGCAGTCGCTGATCGCTTTGGCGGTCGGGATTTATCTGTGGAAAGCCGCCAGTCTGCCAGCGAACACCGAACTTATCGTGCCATTCCTGAAATTTTTCGTGTTTCCACTCACGGCATTTCTGTTCATTACGCTGACATATCTGGTCATAGTCGGTACCAGCAATGCCGTGAATTTGACCGATGGCCTGGATGGTTTGGCCATCATGCCGACCGTGATGGTAAGCGCCGCGCTTTCGATATTCGCATACGTGGCGGGTAATGCGGTTTTTTCGAAATATCTGGGCATTCCCTACATTCCGGGAGCGGGTGAGTTGGCGGTATTTTGCGGCGCGATCTCCGGTGCGGGGCTGGCTTTTCTGTGGTTCAACGCCTATCCCGCAGAAGTATTCATGGGAGATGTAGGTGCTCTGGCACTTGGTGCGGCGCTCGGAACAGTGGCGGTCATCGTGCGTCAGGAATTCGCGTTGTTCATTATGGGTGGAGTGTTCGTGGTCGAGGCTGTCTCGGTGATGATCCAGGTTGCCTCGTTCAAGATGACCGGCAAGAGGGTGTTTCGAATGGCCCCATTGCACCACCACTACGAGCTCAAAGGCTGGAAAGAAACTCAGGTCGTGGTGCGTTTCTGGATTATTACCATGTTGTTGGTTCTGTTGGGTCTGGCGACTCTCAAATTGAGATAAGGGAGATCAAGATGGAAAAGAACAGCACGATAGGGTTGAGGAAAAACGATGTGAGCCTGGCAGGCGTTATGGGTACAGCTGATAACGGCGCGCACTTCATGGATCATCACCATGAAGACGAGATGACACGCCACAAGAACAAATCGGTGCTGGTGCTTGGTCTCGGCGAAACCGGTCTGTCCATGGTGCGCTGGCTCAGCGCGCAGAGCGCGCGCCTGCGCGTAGCGGACAGCCGCAGCGCACCGCCCGGTCTGTCCCAGGCAGCGATGTATGTTGCCGAAGAACAGATATTTTGCGGGAATTTCAACGATGCCCTCTTCGACGGCATCGAGTTGATCGCGATCAGTCCGGGTGTGCCGTTGCGCGATCCGGCAGTGGAACGGGCGATCGCGCGCGGCATCGAGGTGGTGGGGGATATCGAGCTGTTTGCTCAATCGCTGCCGAAAGACAATCATCCTCGCATCCTCGCCATTACCGGCGCCAACGGAAAGACCACTGTCACGAGCATGGTGGAACACCTTTGCAAGGCAGCGGGGAAGGATACGGTGGCCGCCGGAAACATTTCTCCGGCAGTGCTGGATGTCGTGCTGGAGCGCGGCGCAAACCAGCCCGAAGTATGGGTGTTGGAACTATCCAGTTTCCAGCTGGAAACCACATCGAGCCTGCATGCCGATGCCGCGACCGTGCTGAATATCAGCGAAGATCATCTTGATCGTTATGCAGACATGGCCGAATACAGTGCAGCCAAGGCGCGAATTTTCGCGGGATGCGGCACCCAGGTGCTGAACCGGGACGATGCGCGCTGCATGAGTATCGCGCGCAAGGATTGCAGAACAATCACGTTCGGCTTGAACAAGCCCGACACCGAAGGTGATTTCGGAATTGAGCGAGATGGCAGGGAAATCTGGCTGATGCAAGGCACCCAGCGTCTGCTCAAAGCGAGTGAGCTGCAAGTTGTCGGATTGCACAACGTGGCCAATGCCTTGGCCGCATTGGCGCTGAGCTGCGCGATAGATTTTCCGATGTCGATATTGCTTGATGCGCTGCGCAGCTTCAAGGGGTTGCCGCACCGTGTGGAGCGTGTGGCTGAAATTGGCGGCATCACTTATTACGACGATTCGAAAGGCACCAATGTCGGGGCGACGATCGCCGCGCTGAAAGGGCTGGGATGCAAGGCGGTGCTGATCGCCGGCGGCGATGGCAAGGGGCAGGATTTTGCGCCGCTCAAACCGGTTGTCGCTCAACATGCGCGCGCAGTGGTTTTGATAGGACGCGATGCACCGCTGGTCGAGGCTGCCCTGAGCGGCAGCGGCGTGAATGTTTCGCGTGCCGAGAATATGACCGATGCCGTGCGTCAAGCAACCAGCCTAGCGCGGAAGGGCGATGCCGTACTGCTGTCGCCGGCATGCGCCAGCTTCGATATGTTCCGCAACTATGAACATCGTGCCGAAGTGTTTGTGGAGGCGGTGCAGGAGATTGGAAGGGGAGGCGCATGGCGTCACTAGTATCGCAAAAGAATGCGCCAAAGACAGGCAATCCGCCCGGCAAGCCGAATGCGGAAACGTCTCGGCATGGATTTCATCCCCATCCGTTTGCTGTCAAAACCCGCACCCCGCCACCGCAAGCGCAATTCGACGAATTACTTATCTGGGTATTGATCGGGCTGCTCGCACTCGGATTGGTGATGGTTTATTCGGCTTCGATCGCTACTGCCGAGGCCAACAAGTTCACCGGTTATCAGCCGACATATTATTTGCTTCGCCATGGAATGTTCATTACCGCAGGGTTGTTTATCGGATTGTTTGCTTTCCAGGTGCCGGTGCAGATATGGCAGACCTATGCGCCTTATTTGTTCCTGGTTGGCGCGGCATTGCTGGTGCTGGTTCTGGTCCCGGGTATCGGTCGCGAAGTGAACGGCAGCAGGCGCTGGCTATCGCTGTTTGTCATCAATTTGCAGCCTTCCGAACTGATGAAACTGTTCGCGGTGCTTTATGCCGCCGATTACACGGTGCGCAAGGGCAAAGTTGGCCATTTGTTCAGAAAGGCCTTCGTGCCGATGCTGGTGGTGATGGTGTTGATCGGCGGCCTGTTGCTGCAAGAACCGGATATGGGAGCGCTGGTGGTGATCTGCATCATAGCCTTATGCACTCTTTGGTTGGGCGGGTTCAATCTCAAGGTGTTTGTCGCACTGCTGTTGACGTTGCCGCTGGCGCTGGGCGCGCTGATATTTTCGTCGCCATATCGGATGCAGCGCATCATCGGATTCATGGACCCTTGGTCTGATCCGTATGGAAAAGGCTATCAATTAAGCCATGCACTGATCGCCTTTGGGCGGGGTGAATGGCTGGGTGTGGGGTTGGGCGGAAGCGTGGAGAAATTATTTTACCTGCCCGAAGCACATACCGACTTTTTGATGGCGGTGATCGCCGAAGAATTGGGCCTGATCGGCGTGGCGGCAGTGATCGCGCTGTTTGCGCTGCTGGTGGTACGTGCGTTCCGGATAGGCCGTCACGCTGCATTCCTGGATCGCAACTTTTCCGCTCTGGTCGCACAGGGTATCGGCGTTTGGATAGGCGCGCAGGCAATGATCAATATCGGCGTGAACATGGGCGTGTTGCCGACCAAGGGATTGACGCTGCCATTTCTAAGTTTCGGCGGCAGCGGCATCGTGGTGAACTGCGTCGCGGCTGCGGTGCTGCTGAGGGTTGACTACGAGAATCGACGGATTGCGCGGGGGCTGCCGGTATGAGCCGCTCCATTTTAATTATGGCTGGTGGCACTGGGGGACATATCTTTGGCTATGCCATAACGCGCGCTGCGCGCGCATTAGTCTGCGCCGAAAATGTGGCCGAGATCGAGGTGCTTCATGTCTAGGTCGATTCTGATCATGGCCGGCGGTACAGGAGGCCACATTTTTCCGGCCCTTGCGGTCGCAGACTTGCTGCGCATGCAGGGTTGGCATGTGACTTGGCTGGGGGCACCGAGAAGCATGGAAGCCGAATTGGTTCCCAAACATAAATATGAAATGGCATGGGTGCGCTTTTCAGGGGTACGTGGCAAAGGATTACTACGGCTGTTGCTGTTGCCATTCGATTTGCTGGTCGCTTTGTGGCAGAGCATGGCCGCGATATTGCGCCATCGCCCCGATGTGGTGCTGGGCATGGGTGGTTACATCACCGTACCGGGCGGGATGATGGCGGCTTTGCTACGCCGCCCCCTGGTGATTCATGAGCAGAATTCCATTGCGGGGATGAGTAACAAAGTTCTGGCGCATATCGCACAAAAGGTACTGAGCGGATTCCCAGATGTGTTGCCGCACGCGTTGTGGTGCGGCAATCCGGTGCGCGGCGATATTGCCGGATTGTCCGATCCCCAGCATCGCTATGCGGCACGCAGCGGAAAGCTGAATGTGCTGGTGGTCGGCGGCAGTCTGGGCGCCAAGGCGATCAATGATGCTGTGCCGAAAGCTCTCGCTCTGTTGCCGCCGGCTATGCGGCCCAATGTGCTGCATCAAACCGGCAAGCAACATCTCGAAGTTGTAAAACAGGCTTATCAGCAGGCTGGAATTCAAGCCGATATCAAGCCCTTTATGGATGAAATGGCCAAGCATTACGGCAATGCCGATCTGGTGATCTGCCGAGCCGGCGCACTGACCATCGCGGAACTTGCCGCCGCCGGTGTGGCGAGCATATTGATTCCGTTCCCTTTTGCTGTGGACGATCACCAGACTTGCAACGCGCAATTTTTGAGCAAGCGTGGTGCGGCAGTGCTGTTGCCGCAGAGTGAATTGAGTGCGGAAAAATTGGCCCAGTTGCTGCGCGAAATGAACCGCGAAAAATTATTGGAAATGGCGCAACGGGCACGCGCATTGGCCAAAGTAGGTGCGGCTGGCGAAGTAGCGTCAATTTGCACGGAGTTGGCGGCATGAAGCACAAGGTCAAACATCTGCACTTCGTGGGCATCGGCGGTTCCGGCATGAGCGGTATCGCCGAGGTGCTGTTGAATCTGGGTTTTCAAGTGAGCGGTTCGGATCTCGGCAAAAATGCCGCGACACGGCGTCTCAAGCAACTGGGTGCAACGGTGTCTCTCGGCCATGCCGAGCAGAATCTGACCAATGCCGATGTGGTGGTGATATCGACCGCCGTGGGCATGGACAACCCGGAAGTGCTGGCGGCGCGGGCACGGCACATTCCGGTGGTGCCGCGCGCAATGATGCTGACTGAACTGATGCGTTTGCGCCAGGGAATTGCGGTGGCGGGTACGCATGGCAAGACTACCACCACTTCGTTAACTTCCAGCGTGCTGGCAAAGGGTGGGTTCGATCCTACCTTTGTGATCGGCGGCAAACTGAACAGCAGTGGCAGCAATGCCAAACTTGGCACGGGCGAATTCATCGTGGTCGAGGCCGACGAATCCGATGCATCGTTTCTGCACCTGCAACCGATACTCGCGGTGATCACCAATATCGATGCCGATCATATGGAAACATACGGTCACGATTTCGAAAAGCTCAAGCAGGCGTTCGTGGAATTTGTCGAACACTTGCCGTTCTATGGCAGGGCGATGCTGTGCGTGGATGATGCGAACGTGCGGGACATTCTGCCGCGCATCAGCAAGCCGATTACCACCTACGGCTTTAGCGAAGATGCGCAGATCCGCGCGGTGGACGTACACCATCAGGCTGGCCAGATGCGATTTACCGCGCAATGCCGCCACAACGGAAATCCCAGAAACCTGGACATTACGCTTAATCTCGCTGGCCTGCACAACGTGCAGAATGCGCTTGCTGCCATCGCTATCGCGCTTGAAGTCGGCGTGGCGGATGACGCGATCATTGAGGCGCTTGCGGATTTCCAGGGTGTCGGCAGGCGTTTCCAGCGCTATGGTGAAGTCGCGCTATCTGGCGGAAGAAGTAGCGGCAGTTTCACGCTGATCGACGACTACGGGCACCATCCGGTGGAGATGCAAGCAACGCTCGCAGCGGTGCGCGGTGCGTTTCCCGACCGGCGTCTTGTGCTGGCATTCCAGCCGCATCGCTATACGCGGACCCGCGATTTGTTCGAGGATTTTGTGAGGGTGCTGTGCAGCGTGGATGCGCTGGTGTTGGCAGAAGTCTATGCGGCGGGGGAGCCGCCCATTGTCGCGGCGGATGGCCGCGCACTGATGCATGCCTTGCGTGTGGCGGGACAAAACGAAGCCGTGTTTGTCGAGAATATAGAAATGATGCCGCAAGCGATCATGCAGTTGGCGCGCGACGGTGATGTGGTCGTCACCATGGGGGCGGGATCGATCGGCAGCGTACCGAATAAATTGTTGGGAATAAACGATGCTGAGGCAACCGGGAAAATGCCGGCCATACCCAGCGCAACACATGGTTAAGTCATGAATATGATCGAATCGTCAAATATTGCTAACACACCATTGCGCGGCGAAATGCGCCTACAGGTGGATATGAGCAAGCACACCAGCTGGCGGACGGGCGGTATGGCTGAGCGCATGTATCAACCCGCCGACCTGGATGATTTGCTGGTGTATTTGCGCGGCTTGCCGTCTGATGAGCCGCTGTATGCGGTGGGCCTTGGGAGCAATCTGCTGGTGCGCGATGGAGGCTTGCGCGGAACAGTGCTGCTGCTGCACGGGACATTGAGTGCATTGTACCTTGAACTGGACGGGAGCATCTATGCCGAAGCCGGCGTGCCCGGCGCAAAACTGGCACGATTTGGGGCACTGCACAACATGCAGGGCGCGGAATTTTTTGCCGGTATCCCCGGAACGCTGGGCGGCATGCTGGCGATGAATGCCGGCTGTTACGGCAGCGAGACCTGGGAAAAAGTGCTGCGCGTGCAGACTGTCAACCGCCACGGCGAAGTAAATATACGTACTGCTGCCGAGTATGAAATCGGTTATCGGCATGTTGCGTTGCGCCCGTCATCATTTCCTGCAAACGAGGAATGGTTTGTTGCTGCTTGGCTGCAATTCTCAAATGGGGAAGGAGAATCAGCTCGACAGGCGATCAAGGCCTTGCTCAACAAGCGCGTTGCCACGCAGCCGCTCAATTTTCCAAATGCCGGTTCGGTATTCCGCAATCCCGAAGGGGATCATGCCGCACGGTTGATCGAAGCGTGCGGCTTGAAAGGAAAGCGGATAGGCGGCGCACAGGTATCGGAAAAACATGCCAATTTCATCGTGAATACCGGCACTGCATCTGCGGAGGATATTGAAAATTTGATCGATGAAGTGCGGCACACAGTCGAGCAGCAGACCGGCATCTGCCTGCATCCTGAAGTGCGTATTGTCGGCGAGAAAAAATCATGAACGTGCTCCTTAATCCTGAACACTCGGTACTCAATCCTGCTTCATTCGGCAAGGTTGCGGTGCTGCTCGGCGGGCGTTCAGCGGAGCGCGAAGTCTCTTTGAATAGCGGTGCGGCGGTGCTGGCTGCGCTGCTGCGCAGCGGTGTCGATGCATATCCATTTGATCCCGCCGTGCAGAATTTGCAGGGGCTGGTGGATGACGGTTTCGACCGTGTTTTTATTGCGTTGCACGGACGATTCGGCGAAGACGGCACGGTGCAGGGTGCGCTTGAATTGCTGGGGATTCCCTATACCGGCAGCGGTGTTATGGCTTCCGCACTAGGCATGGACAAGTGGCGCAGCAAGCTGGTGTGGTTGGCAGCCGGCTTGCCGATACCCGACTACACGTTGCTCGACGAAAGTAGCGACTGGAATGCGGTGGCACATCAGCTCGGCTTGCCGCTGTTCGTAAAACCCGCCAACGAAGGCTCCAGTGTGGGCATCAGCAAGGTGAAAGCGGCAAGCGAATTGCCGGCTGCATATCACGAAGCGGCCAAACACGATCCGTTGGTGCTGGCAGAGCGTTTCATTGGCGGCGGTGAATATACCGTTTCGATTCTGGGCGAACAAGCATTGCCCGTGATCAAGATCGAACCGGCCGTTGAGTTCTATGACTATGAAGCGAAATACCTGCGCAACGACACACGCTATTTGTGTCCGAGCGATCTGAGCGATGTGCAGGAATCAGAGATGCAACGGCTGGCCAAACATGCTTTTGCGCTGATAGGCGGGCAAGGCTGGGGGCGTGTGGATTTTTTGATGGATGAAGCCGGCAAGCCGTATTTGCTCGAAGCAAATACCTCGCCGGGCATGACCGATCACAGCCTGGTGCCGATGGCGGCACGCCAAGCGGGCTTGAGTTTCGATCAACTGGTGCTGCGCATACTCGAATTGGCTGCGCATAGTCAATCAACCATGCTGGCAAACAATACCAGCCGGGGGCTTAACTGATGTGGGATAACGCTCCATTGCTGCGCAGCATCGCTAACTCGCTGACTACGTTCAGTGTGCTTGCGATGTTGTATGGCGTGATTTATTACGCGGTGCATTTGCCCGGATTGTTTCCGTTGCAAAGCGTGAGCCTGAGCACTGTACCAGAGAGGGTCGACGCAGCCGGAGTATTGCAGGCCATACGCAACGAAGTGCAGGGCAATTTATTTACAGTGGACATCGAACACTTGAGGCAATCGTTGGAAAAGCTGCCATGGGTGCGCAGTGCCAGCATACGGCGCGAATTCCCCCATCGCTTGGAAGTGCAGCTTGAAGAGTATCAGCCACTGGCGCGATGGAATGACAGCGCAATGGTGGATAGCCAAGGCGAGGTTTTTGTTGCGAAAAGCGACATGGTTTTGCCTGATTTTGTCGGACAGAACGGAACCGCGGCCGAAGTAACGCAGCGTTACAAACAATTCAGCCAGCAACTTGCCGGACTGGAATTGCACGTGAACCGGCTTGTCTTGTCGCCGCGCCATGCTTGGCAATTGCGCCTGAGCAACGGCATGGTCTTGGAACTGGGCCGCGAGGATGTACAGCAAAGATTGGCGAGGTTCGTGGAAGCTTACCCGTATAGCCTTGCGGCGATACAAAGCCGGGTGAAATACGTGGACTTGCGCTACAGCAATGGATTTGCGGTGAACGGATTGGCCAAGCAAAGTTGATGGGGGCGGTGGAGAACGAACGATGAGCAGAAACAAGGAAGCTAAAAATCTGGTGGTAGGACTTGATATTGGCACGTCCAAGATCGTGGTCATCGTTGGAGAAGTAAAGCCGGATGGCATGCTGGAAGTGATAGGCATGGGTATGCACGAATCTTCAGGGATGAAGAAAGGCATGGTGGTCAACATCGAAGCAACAGTGGGATCGATCCAGCGCGCGCTGGAGGAGGCCGAGCTGATGGCCGATTGCAAGATACACGAGGTCTATACCGGCATCGCGGGCAGCCATATCCGCAGCATCAATTCGCGTGGCATGGTGAAAATCAAGGAGAAGGAAGTCGCCGGTCCCGATATCGAGCGTGTGATAGAAACGGCCAGTTCGATCAGTTTGCCGAGCGACCAGCAGATTCTGCACATCCTCGAACAGGAGTTCAGCATCGACGGGCAGGATGGCATCAAGAAGCCGCTGGGCATGAGCGGGATGCGCCTCGATGTCGAGGTGCACATCATCAGCGGCGCGGTATCTGCCGTGCAGAACATCATGAAGTGTATCCACCGCTGCGGTCTGGAAGTCAATGAGTTGATCCTGCAGCCGCTGGCTTCCAGCAAGGCCGTGCTCGCCGAAGACGAAAAAGAACTGGGCGTGTGCCTGGTGGACATCGGCGGCGGCACCACCGACATCGCCGTATTCACCGCCGGCGCGATCCGCCATACCGCCGTGATACCGATCGCCGGAGATCAGATCACCAATGACATCGCGATGGCTTTGCGCACGCCGACACAGGATGCCGAAGACATCAAGATCAAACATGGCTGTGCATTGCGCCAATTGGCCGACGGTGGTGCGATCGAGGTGCCGGGTGTAGGAGACCGTGGACCGCGCATGCTGTCGCGCCAAACCCTGGCGGAAGTGATTGAGCCGCGCGTCGAAGAATTGTATTCACTGGTACAGCAGGAATTGCGGCGCAGCGGTTTTGAGGAATTGTTGTCGTCGGGCATCGTAATCACCGGCGGCAGCAGTGCGATGCAGGGCATGGTCGAATTGGGCGAGGAGATATTCCATCTGCCGGTGCGTTTGGGTATCCCGAAATATATCGGCGGTTTGTCGGATGTGGTGAAAACGCCGCGTATGGCGACCGGTGTGGGTCTGCTTTTATATGGCCTGGAACATTATCAGCGCAAGGAGGAGACACGAATGCAATCGAATTCATTGGGTGATGTGTTGGCAAGAATGAAGGACTGGTTTTTGGGGAATTTTTAGCGGTTTCAGGGATTGGTGGTTTGGGCAATTTTCGGGCTGATTGTAAGCAATTTTTTAAGGAGATGAAGATGTTTGAAATCATGGATGTACAAACTCAGGATGCAGTGATCAAGGTGGTTGGCGTGGGCGGTTGCGGAGGGAATGCCGTGGACCATATGATCGAACAAGGCGTGCAGGGTGTGGAATTCATTGTGATCAATACCGACGCGCAGGCGCTTAAAAGAAGTAAGGCGCGCACCCAGTTGCAGATCGGTGTAAATATCACCCGGGGCTTGGGAGCGGGTGCCAAACCTTCGGTAGGACAGGCTGCGGCAGAAGAAGATCGCGACCGCATAAAGGAAATGCTGGTTGGTGCACACATGGTGTTCATCACTGCCGGCATGGGCGGCGGTACCGGAACCGGTGCGGCGCCGATCATCGCGCAGGTTGCCAAGGAACTGGATATCCTGACCGTGGCGGTGGTCACCAAACCTTTCGCTTATGAAGGCAACCGGATCCGGTTCGCAAAAGCCGGCATCGAGGCGCTGGGCGAGTATGTCGATTCGCTGATCATCGTGCCCAATTCCAAGCTTATGGAAGTGCTGGGCAATGATGTCACCGTGCCGGAAGCCTTCAAAGCAGCCAATGGTGTACTGCAAGGCGCGGTGGCGGGTATTGCCGAGGTGATCAACGTCCCCGGACTGATCAACGTGGACTTTGCCGACGTGCGTACCGTTATGTCGGAAAACGGTATGGCGATGATGGGATCCGCGATTTCGGCAGGAACAGATCGTGCACGCATAGCGGCTGAACGCGCGATTTCCAGCCCGCTTCTGGAAGACGTAGACATGTCCGGCGCCCGCGGCGTGCTTGTGAACATCACTTCTAGTAACGGTTTGAAACTTAAGGAGATCGACGATGTGATGGAGTGTGTCCAATTTGCCGCGGAGGAAGCAACGGTGATCGTCGGATCGGTATTCGATGATTCCATGGGCGATGAAATGCGGGTGACAGTCGTGGCTACCGGTCTAGGCGCACCCCAGGCGCGCAAGCAAGCAAAACCGGAAATCGTCTACCAGAACCAGGATTTCCAGAGGACCGGCACGCATGACGAACCGATGGCGGGCGTAAATTACGGCGAGCTTGAAACGCCAACAATCATGAGGAGCGGACGCAGGGCAGCGGTGGATGCAATGGAAAAATCCGGGGTAGACACCTATGATATCCCGTCCTTTCTGCGTAAACAGGCGGATTGATCCAAGACAAGGCATGAGTATTGCATGTGGATTATGTTAAAATAATCCGTGAATTCAGAGAACATAATGTAGATGGTCAAGCAACGTACTTTGAAAAATTCCGTCAGTGTGACGGGAGTCGGCTTGCACAGTGGTGAAAAAGTCACACTCGGCTTGCGACCGGCCCCGGTCAATACCGGTATCGTGTTTCGCCGCGTGGATGTAAAACCGGTCGAGGAGATTTGCGCGCGTGCCGAATTGGTGCATGACACACGCTTGTCCACCTGCATGGAGCAAGGCGGTGTACGTGTCGCCACCATCGAGCACCTGATGTCGGCATTTGCCGGGTTGGGTGTGGATAATGCCTATGTCGATCTGGACAGCGCAGAAGTGCCGATCATGGACGGCAGTGCCGGGACATTCGTCTTTCTGCTTCAATCTTCGGGTATCGTTGAACAATCCGCCTACAAAAAATTTATACGTATCAAAAAAACAGTCGAGGTTAAGCAGGGCGATAAATGGGTGCGTTTCGAACCCCACCAAGGTTATAAATTGACCTTCACCATCAATTTCGCCCATCCGGTATTCGCCAATACCAAACAGCACGTCTCGGTCGATCTGGGTGAAGAATCCTATGTCCGCGATATCAGTCGGGCGCGCACTTTCGGGTTTATGCAGGATGTCGAGTATATGCGTGCGCAGGGACTGGCCTTGGGCGGAAGCCTGGACAACGCCATCGTGATGGATGACTACCGCGTGCTGAATGCTGATGGTTTGCGTTTCGAGGACGAATTCGTCAAGCACAAAGTGCTTGATGCGATAGGCGATCTTTACCTGCTGGGACATCCGCTGATCGGCGCATTTTCCGGCTACAAATCCGGACATGCATTGAACAATGCCCTGTTGCGGGAACTGCTCGCAGATGATCAGGCATGGGAATATGTGACGTTCGATAACGTGGAAGAAGCACCCGCATTCCTGCGGTTGCAGCTTCAGTCTGTTTGATCCCGGAATTGAGAGCGTCACAATCGAAGGATTATGACTAGCGCAGCAGTTATCCGCCTACCTTCCGTTATCGACATGAAAGAAACGGACCAGTGCTGATCCTGCGTTTATATATTGTAATTGTGACATTGTTGTTGGTGTTAAGCGGCGGGATGTATATTTTTACGCGCAATCGCCGCTATCTTGAATTTGCTAGACAAACGGTGCGATTCACCGTGATGTTGCTGTTGGTTTTTGCGCTGTTGTTAGTGCTGGAACGTTATGTGCTGGTCGGTTGGCTGGCAGCGCTTTGATGGTTTGCAAAGCCGCGGGGGTTAGTTGCTGCCACGATGCCCATATCAGTTTTTTGTTTTGGCCATCTTTTCGAGTGCAAGCTTGAGCGGCGATTCATCAAGGCTCTGGCAGAATTCATGCAGAGCTTTTTGTGCTGTTTTGCTGAGTCTGTGAGGGGCGGGTTTGGGTTGAAGGCGGTCGAAGGAAACTTGCACCTTAACGCGGATTCCGCTAACCTCGAAGCCCTTGCCATGCATCATTACAGCCAGTTCCGGAGCAAGTTGGCGCAGTTTTGCAGCGACGCTGGCATTGGCGACCGCGATGCTGAGCGTGCCAAGGTGCAAGCTCAATACCTGGATTTGGCTTGATTGAACCAGATGGGGCGGGGCGACACTGATAAAATGGCGCTGCAAGGCCGATAAAGCCTGGGCTTTGGCTATTAACGGACGCAGCTCCTGATTGTTGTTCAGCAGTGATTTTAGATGTTGTACCACAAGATTTCAGTTACTTTGAGGAAGGGGAGGCATGAATATTATTCTAGTTTCCAATCGATTGGCAAAGACCCGCACCATTTCGCTGGGTACCTGGCAAATAGCGCTAATGCTGTTGTTGTTGTCTGGGCTGATGTTGGGCGTGGCATTTACCCTCCAATACGCGCTGGTGCGCTTTGCTCCTGAAAGTTTGAGCGATGAGATCCGCACGCTGTTGTCCCAGGTGCAAAACGACGAACAACAAAAGCAACAGATTTATCTACATAGCAGCCTGGATGCGATGGCGGCCAGGGTCGGCCAGATGCAAGCGCAGTTGCAGCGTCTGGATGCGCTCGGCGCGCGGCTGACCAAACTGACCGGCATGAAACCCGAGGAATTCCAGTTTTCCCAGCCGCCAGCACAGGGCGGGCCGCTGGTGTTGTTCCCGGAGAACAAAATATCCGAGAATGGCTTGAATCAGCAGATGGATAGGTTGGGCCATGTGATCAATGACCGCAGCGACAAGTTGCAGGCACTGGAAACCTTGCTGCTGCAGAACCAATTGAGCCGCAAGTTGCTGCCTTCCATTCCACCTGTCCACACCGGGTTTTATTCATCCAACTTTGGCTGGCGTATCGATCCGTTCACCGGCGCCAACGCAATGCACGAGGGAGTGGATTTTGTGGCCGACAAAGGAACGCCGATCTATGCTTCGGCCGGCGGCGTGGTAGATTATGCAGGATTGGATGCCTCGTATGGTAATATGGTCGAGATCGATCACGGCAATGATATTGTCACACGTTACGCGCATGCTTCAAAAGTGCTGGTGAAGGTCGGTCAGGTGGTGCGGCGCGGCCAGGAAATCGCCGAAGTGGGAAGTACCGGACGTTCCACCGGCAACCACCTGCACTTCGAAGTCCGTTATAAAGGTATCGCTCAGAATCCCGTGCGCTTTTTGCAAAAAGCCTCCAGTTAACAGTGATGAATATTGGCTAGGGTGAGGTGATGAATTGCCTCACCCTTTATTATTTGCAGTAGAGAAAATATAAATATGATTTCCAGTGTGCTGAAAAGTATCTTTGGTAGCCGTAATGATCGCTTGTTGAAGCAATACCGCGCTACAGTCCAAACCATCAATAAGCTGGAAGCCGAAACCGCCAAGTTGAGCGACGAGGCATTGCGCGAGAAAACCGACATTTTCAAGCAACGTTTTGCACAGGGCGAATCACTCGATTCACTCATGCCGGAGGCGTTCGCCGTGGTGCGCGAGGCGAGTACCAGAGTGTTGGGGATGCGTCATTATGACGTTCAACTGATCGGCGGAATGGTTTTGCATTACGGCAAGATTGCCGAGATGCGGACCGGCGAAGGCAAGACCCTGATGGCTACACTGCCGGTTTATCTGAACGCGATCTCCGGGAAGGGCGTGCACGTTGTGACAGTGAACGATTACCTAGCCGGCCGCGATGCAGAATGGATGGGCAGGATATACCGCTTTCTGGGCCTGTCGGTGGGTGTGATCCTGTCGCAGATGGAATCTGCTGACAAACAGGCTGCTTACGCTGCCGACGTTACCTACGGTACCAACAACGAATTCGGTTTCGATTACCTGCGCGACAATATGGCGACGCATGTCAGCGAAAGATTCCAGCGCCCGCTCAATTTTGGCATCGTGGACGAAGTGGACTCGATTCTGATCGACGAGGCGCGCACCCCACTGATCATTTCCGGCCAGGCCGAAGATAATGTGGACGTTTATGTGCGCATCGACAAGCTGGTTCCGCAACTGGTGCGCAAGCCCGGGGAAGCAGATGCTGAAGGCCCGGGTGACTACAGTGTGGACGAGAAAAACAACCAGATCCTGCTGACCGAGTCCGGGCATGAACATGCTGAAAACATACTTACCCAGGCCGGATTGTTGCCGGAAGGCGGCAGCTTGTATGACACGGCAAATATCGCGCTGATCCACCATTTGTATGCGGCATTGCGAGCGCACAATCTGTTTCACCGCGACCAGCATTACGTGGTGCAGAACGGGGAAGTGGTCATCGTAGACGAGTTTACCGGACGCCTGATGTCCGGAAGGCGCTGGTCGGATGGATTGCATCAGGCAGTTGAAGCCAAAGAAGGCGTGACCATCCAGAAGGAAAATCAGACGCTGGCTTCAATCACTTTCCAGAATTATTTCCGCATGTACAGCAAGCTGGCCGGAATGACCGGCACGGCTGATACCGAGGCTTACGAGTTCCAGCAGATCTACAATCTGGAAACGGTGATCATTCCGCCGCATCGTCCGACCATCCGCAAGGATATGATGGACAAGGTGTACCTTACTGCCAAGGAAAAATACAATGCGGTGATCGAAGACATCAAGGACTGTTACAAACGCGGCCAACCGGTGCTGGTAGGGACCACCTCGATCGAGAATTCAGAATTGTTGTCTGGCTATCTCCAGCGCGACAAGCTGCCTCATCAGGTGCTGAATGCCAAGCAGCATGCACGCGAAGCCGAGATCATCGCACAGGCAGGGCGGCCGAAGATGATCACTATTGCCACCAACATGGCTGGCCGGGGAACGGATATTGTGCTGGGCGGCAATGCCGAGAAACAGATCGAACTGTTGCGTGAAGATGCCAGTCTTGATCATGCAAAAATAGAGCAGCGCGTCGAGCAATTAAAATCCGAATGGCAGCAGCTCCACCAGCAGGTATTGGATAGCGGTGGATTGCACATCATCGGCACGGAACGCCATGAATCCCGACGCGTCGACAACCAGCTGCGCGGGCGTTCCGGCCGCCAGGGCGATCCGGGTTCCAGCCGTTTTTTCCTGTCGCTGGAAGACCCGTTGCTGCGCATCTTCGCCTCGGACAGGGTCACCGCGATCATGAACAGGTTCAAATTGCCGGAAGGCGAGGCGATCGAACACAACTGGGTGACGCGCGCGATCGAGAACGCGCAGCGCAAGGTGGAAGCGCGCAATTTCGACATGCGCAAACAGATACTCGAATACGACGATGTGGCGAATGACCAGCGCAAGGTGATCTACCAGCAACGCAGCGAGTTGCTGGAAAGCTCGGATATCACTGAAACAATCCAGGCCATGCGCGAAGATGTGCTGGAAAACACCGTCAGTCAGTACATTGTGCCGCATTCGATGGAAGAGCAATGGGATGTGCCGGCGCTGGAAAAATTTCTGGCCTCGGAATTCCGCCTGGAGTTGCCCTTGGTGCGCTGGCTGGAAGAGGACAAGCAGTTGAATGAGGCTGGTTTGCGCGCACGCATCAGGGAACATGCACAGCAGCAATATCAGGTTAAGGTCGATGCGGTGAGTGCGGAGGTTATGCGCCATTACGAGCGCGCGATCATGCTGCAAAGCCTCGACGTACATTGGCGCGAGCATCTGTCCGCACTGGACCATCTGCGCCAGGGCATCCATTTGCGCGGTTATGCGCAAAAGAATCCCAAGCAGGAATATAAGCGCGAGGCATTCGAGTTGTTCGCGGCCATGTTGGATGCGATCAAACTTGAGGTGACGCAGGTGCTGATGACCGTGCAAGTGCGCAGCGAATCGGATGTCGAGGCGGTGGAAGCCGCACCCGCTCCCGGGAATGTACAGTATCATCACGCCGACTACGATGAGGCGCTGGCATCGTCTTCAGACGGGGGCGAGGTAACAAGTCAGGAACACAAACCGTTTGTGCGCAACGAGCAGAAGATTGGACGCAATGACCCTTGCCCGTGCGGGTCCGGCAAGAAATACAAGCAGTGCCATGGCAGGTTGAGCTAACACGCGAAGGAAATAAAGATGTCATTAGTGATGGATACACTGCGTACATCGACTATCACCGAAGAGCTGAGTGATGCCGAAGTGGAGATCCTTTCCGAACTATTCGAGGTTCATGACTATAAATCCGGTGATATCATCGTTCAGCCGGGGGACGAGCAACCTGACAACCTTTACATACTTGCGCATGGCGATATCGAGGTCAGAATCAAAAGCGGCGGTGAGGTATCCACCATTCATGTGCTTAAACCCGGCGATCTGGCGGGTATCATCACCTTTGTCGGGGGAGCTTCTTCCGATATCAGCGCGACGCTATGCGCGGTCGGCAAAACCAAGGTATTGAGCATGGCCAAAGCCGAGTTCGAAACGCTGATCAATTCTCATCCGATGATCGTTTACAAAGTGATGCGAGGCGTGGTGCGTAACGTCCATGGCATCGTGCGGCGCGTGAACAGCCAATCCGCCGAGCTGAGCAATTACATCTACCGTACCCACGGCCGTTATTAGGAGCAGTTGATGCCGGTCAACCTGACACCGCCCGTCGCGGCAAATCTGTTGCCCGTTGCGGGCGTTTTGCTGGGTATCGCGGAAGCGAATATCAAACGCGAGAACCGCAAGGATTTGCTGGTGATGCAGCTAAGCGACGGCGCGCGCGTCGCCGGAGTATTCACCAGGAACCGTTTCTGCGCTGCGCCGGTAATCATCGCGCGCGAGCACCTTTTACTACCGGACGGTATTCGCGCATTGCTGGTCAATACCGGCAATGCGAATGCCGGTAACGGCCAACAGGGTTTGAAGGACGCGCGCACCAGCTGCGCGGCACTTGCGGGTCTGCTGGGCTGCAAGGATAGCCAGATCTTGCCTTTTTCCACCGGCGTGATCATGGAGCCGTTGCCTGTTGCAAAAGTCGCCGCCAGCCTGCCAGGTGCTGTGGCGAACATGCGCCCTGATAACTGGTTCGATGCCGCCCATGCGATCATGACTACCGATATCGTCGCAAAGGCAATATCGAGACAGGTCACGATTGAGGGTGTCACCATTACGATTACCGGCATCGCCAAGGGATCAGGCATGATCCATCCCAACATGGCAACGATGCTAGGATTCATTGCTACGGATGCGGCGATTGCTCAACCGCTGTTGCATGATATGGCCAGCAAAGTCGCCAACTGTTCGTTCAACTGCATCACTGTGGACGGAGACACTTCCACCAACGACGCGATGATGCTGATCGCCACTGGAAAATCCACTCTGCCCGAAGTAAAAGCTGCCGACTGTGAAGCTGGCAGGGCGCTGCAATCTGCCATCAGCGAAGTCGCGATTTATCTTGCGCAAGCCATTGTGCGCGACGGCGAAGGCGCGACCAAGTTCATCACCGTGCAAGTCGAAGGCGGCAGACACGAAGACGAGTGCAAACAGATCGGTTACGCCATCGCCCGCTCGCCGCTGGTCAAGACCGCGTTCTTTGCTTCCGATCCCAATCTGGGCCGTATCCTTGCCGCGATCGGTTACGCGGGCATCGATGATCTGGATGTGACCGCGCTCAAACTGTATCTGGATGAAGTGCTGGTCGCAGAACACGGCGGGCGTGCAGCGAGCTACGACGAGGTGGATGGCCAACGTGTGATGGGGCAGAGCGATATCACTATACGCGTGGTACTGAACCGGGGTCCGGCTAATGCAACGCTGTGGACGTGTGACTTTTCGTACGACTACGTAAAAATCAATGCCAGTTACCGAAGCTGAAAATCCTGCTGCGCGATCAATCTGCGGTGTTGCATTGTCGCGCGCATCCTTGCCTACCCTGTAGGTATGTCTTCGTCGCGCGCTCCAATGCGCCTTGCATATTGATCTGCTCGCGACGGATTTTAGAGTGGAGCATTGAATGGATAAATTTGAAAGACTTCTCGACCACGCCGAACGGCTGATGGAAAAATTCGAGCGTACACTGCCCCGGTTGACGACGGGCGGTGCGCCGGATTGGGATGCCGCCCATGCGTTCCGCTGGGAGAAGAATAAGCTGGTTCCGGTTCCGCACCCGCATCGTATTCGTCTTTCTGATCTGCTCGTCATCGAAGAGCAAAAGCGTCTGGTCGAGCAAAATACCCGCCAGTTCGTGCAGGGCCGTCCGGCCAATAATGTGTTGCTTACGGGATCGCGCGGCACCGGCAAGTCCTCGTTGGTCAAGGCATTGCTCAACGAATATGCAGCAGAGGGACTGCGCCTGATCGAAGTCGGCAAACCGGCGCTGGCCGACCTGCCGCACATCATCGCGCTGGTCGCAGGCCGGCCGGAGCGCTTCATCCTGTATTGCGACGACCTGTCGTTCAATGCCGACGAGCCTGGTTACCAGGCGCTCAAGGCCGCACTGGACGGCTCGCTGGTGGCGTTCTCCGACAACCTGCTGATCTACGCCACTTCCAACCGGCGCCACCTGATGCCGGAATCGATGCAGGACAATCTCGCGACCAAATATGTCGGCGACGAGATTCATCCGGGGGAAACGGTCGAGGAAAAAATTTCGCTGTCAGAGCGTTTCGGCGTGTGGCTGTCGTTCTATCCGTTCTCGCAGGATGAATATCTCGCCATCGTCGCGCACTGGTTGCGACACTTCGGAGTGACGGTCGAAATGGATGAGGCTGCGCGCCAGGCTGCGCTGCAATGGTCTATCCAGCGTGGTTCCAGGAGTGGCAGGGTGGCATGGCAGTTTGCGAGGGACTGGGCAGGGAAGAACTAGGTGCCGGGAGGCACAACAACTCCCCTCACCCTTGTAGGGGTGAGGACTAGGGAGAGGGTAGAAACTCAAACATACTGCCGCATTTTTTTAGCGCGGGAAAACAAAATCAACTTCGCCGGGGGTTGCCCGGCGAAGTTGATTTTGACTTGAAAGACTACGTTGAACAATACTAATATCGTTGAAGTCGCCGCCGCCGTCCTCCAAAAACCCGATGGATCATTTCTCCTCGCCCAACGTCCTCCCGACAAAATCTGGGCCGGTTACTGGGAATTTCCCGGAGGCAAGATCGAACCCGGCGAATCGCCTTATCATGCGCTGGTGCGCGAACTGCGCGAGGAACTGGGCGTCGTAGTGGTAACCGCGTATCCGTGGGTGACGCGCATATTCGCTTACCCGCATGCTACGGTGCGGCTGAATTTTTTTCGAGTCACCTCGTGGACCGGAGATTTGCACCCGCATGAAGGACAGGAATTTTCATGGCAGCGCGTGCCCGATGTGAGCGTTTCTCCTGTATTGCCCGCCAATGATCCTATTCTGCGCGCGCTGCAGTTGCCCGCACTGTATGCAATCAGCAATGCAAAAGAACTGGGCGAGGCCAAGTTTATAGAGCGGCTGGAGGAAGCGTTAATCAAGGGTTTGCGGTTGGTACAGTTGCGCGAGAAGGTTTATTCTCGCGAGTCATTGCGTGTGCTGGCGATGAAAATGTTGCCGTTGATTCGCAATCATGATGCGCTGCTGCTAATCAATTCTGATATCGAGCTGGCTCAGGAAATTGGTGCGGATGGGGTTCAGCTGACCGCTAAGCAGCTTTATGAGTTACCCGAGCGGCCTGCCGTGCAATGGTGCGCGGCTTCATGTCACAATGCTGAGGAGTTGCGTCGTGCGGAAGAGCTGGGGTGTGATTTTGCGCTTCTCAGTCCGGTGATGACTACGAAGTCGCATCCGGGGATGCCGCATCTGGGTTGGGAAAAATTCTCGGCGATCGCGGCTGGTTCAGCCATACCTGTGTATGCGCTGGGCGGTTTGACTTCAGCGGACAAGGAAACGGCCTGGAAAAACGGCGCTCATGGAATAGCACTGTTAAGTCAGGCTTGGATTTCCTGATCGCCGGAATCCTGTTCGCGTACCTCGACGCGATATTCCTCATTCGCCCACTTGCCAAGATCGATCACTTTGCATCGTTCGCTGCAAAACGGACGGAAGCGGTTGCTGGCGTCCCATTTGTGTTCTTTGCCGCAATGCGGACAGGTCACTATCGGTGCAGTTTTATTCTGGGTGTTGGGGTCGAGTTTCATTGACGATGGCATATTATCAAAGGCTGCAGAAGGTCAGTTCGAACGGCACATCCTGTTCGAACAGTGTGGATTTGGCCGCATAGTTCGCCGCAATGAAGCGGATGTTGATCGTATATTTGTTGGCGCTTACCTCCGGGATGCATGACAGATTCCTGTTGAGGCGGACACGCAGCATATGTGCGACCCTGCCGCCCTGCATTTGCTGAAAGGTGCCCTGATGAGCGGTGAATTGAAATACCTTGCCGTTTTCGCGCAACAGACGCAGGACGATTTTCAGGCCAGTATGCAGAGGCAAAATCGGGGCCAGCCATGAGCGCAGACTCTCGCGCCGTAAATCCGCATCCTGAGCTTGCCAGTAGTGGTATGAAGGCAAGTCGAATTCACATGTGCCTCCCGGCATCACAGCGCGTTGTTTGATGCCCATCAGCCATTCGTTTTCACGAAGATGCTGGCCGATCTTGCCGCTCATCGCGAGCAATAACCCTGAAGACTGTTCGATCTCGGCCAGAATCGCTTCCAGTGCCTGCTCGGAAATCGCCGGATTATTGTGCAAGTTTGATAACACTCTCTTCTGGCGTTCCAGTTCTTGCAGCAAATCCGATTTCAAATCTGCGCGACTGATAACTTCAAGGATTTCAAACATAGTCATCAGCGCCGCATGGTGCCCCACGCTGTGTTCGTGGTCGGTGAAGAGTTCCATGCGCGCGAAAAGATCCTCAAGGCGCAACAGGGTGCGAACCTTTTCAGTAAGTGGAAACTCGTAGCTGATCACGTCGATATTGCCCGAAGCGCTGTTGAAGGAAAATCCGTAGCGAACGATATATTGAATATCCCGCCATCGTCAATTGCTGTTTTGCAAGCCTGAATATTGCTCGTGCAGAATGGAAACCTGTTTAGCCAGACTGTCAAAGCCGGCATCATTATGAATGACATCATCCGCCAGTCGCAGACGTTCGGCACGTGGTGTTTGCTGCGCAATAATGTCGCGCACTTCGGCCTCTTCCATCCCGCTGCGCCCCATGACGCGCGCAACTTGGGAAGTTTCTTCGCAATCCACCACCAGAACGCGTTGAACCAGTTGCCGGAACTCGGGACTGACAGGCAACAAAGGCACGACGACTACGATGTATGGCTTGGTTTGCAACAGTTGCATTTGTGCTTTGGCCTGTTCGAGAATTAACGGATGCAGGATTCCTTCAAGGCGTTGCTTTGCAGCGGCATCGGAAAAAATCAGACTGCGCATTTTTTCGCGGTCCAATGCGCCGTCATCCATGATGTATTCTTTGCCAAAGTCCGCGCTGATTGCCGCTATGGCATCTCCGTTCCTCTGCGTCAGGTGGTGGGAGATAGCGTCCGTATC
>Ga0210097_1000027_pt1 | contig 74571 bp, 62 predicted proteins | sample Joice_CattailNLA_2_FD_185521 | JGI IMG/M metagenome (GOLD analysis project Ga0210097, IMG submission 185521) | Wetland microbial communities from San Francisco Bay, California, USA, that impact long-term carbon sequestration - Joice_CattailNLA_D2... | ecosystem: Environmental > Aquatic > Marine...
GAAATCACCAGTCTGGAAAAGCGTCAATATTGATGCTGAATAGCATGATATGGCAACCTTTGGTCGGGTACGTTTTATCTCAATATATCGTTAGTTGGCTGATATTTAGTTTTTGTCAGGATATCCGTACTAAAATATTCCTTCTAAGCACAAATAAATTTGGCTCAAATTACCTTGCTTTTATTATCCTTGACCTCCTAAGCCCCTTTGGCTATTTATAACACATCGTAATTGCTCTCTATTTCGTCACGAAAACTTTAAAAAAGGGATTCTCTGTGCCGCAAGAAAGCTTTAAACGCAAACTCACTGCCATCCTCAGCGCAGATATTGTCGGATATAGCCGGCTTATGAGAGACAACGAAGAAGCCACTGTCCGTGATTTATCTGCTCACCGAATTTTGCTCACCGAAATTATCCATAAACATCATGGTCGAGTCGTAGATTCTCCGGGCGATAATATATTGGCCGAGTTTGCCAGTGTTGTTGATGCAGTAAATGGTGCTGTAAAGATTCAGGAGGAGATCAAGAAAAGCAATGCAGATATGCCTAAAAGCCGCTGCATGGAGTTTCGCATTGGTATAAATCTGGGTGATGTAATTGAAGAAGAAGGCCGGATTTATGGTGACGGGTTAAATATCGCGGCTCGGGTTGAAGGATTATCGGCCGCAAGAGGGATTGCCATCTCAGGAACGGTATATGAACATATTAAAGATAAGTTATCGTTTGGGTATCATTATTTAGGTGAGCAAAATGTTAAGAATATTTCTGAGCCGGTTCAGGTTTATCGATTATTAACTGGACACGAAGATGCCGGTAAGATGATCGGTGAGGAAAAGCATAAAACAGTAAAATTGCGCTGGGCAGTTATCGGATTCCTTTCGTTAGTTATGCTTGTGGTTGGTGCGGCAGGAATCTGGAACTATTATTATCGTCCTTCTTTTGAACATGCATCTATTGAAAAAATGGCTTTTCCGTTGCCCAAAAAACCCTCGATTGCAGTGCTTCCATTTACAAACATGAGTGGCGATCCCGAGCAAGAATACTTTAGTGATGGAATTACAGAGGATCTAATCACTGATTTATCGAAAATTTCGGGTTTTTTTGTAATCGCTCGAAATTCGATTTTTAATTATAAAGGGAAAACAATTAAACTATCTAAGATAGCCGAGGAACTTGGAGTCCGTTATATCTTAGAAGGCAGCGTACGGAAGTATGATAATCAGGTTAGAATCAATGCTCAGCTCATAGACACTCTCACCGGCGGACATTTGTGGGCTGAAAGATACGACGGTAAAATGATAGATGTATTTAAAATGCAGGATACAGTAAACAAGAAAATAGTAACCGCTTTGGCTGTGAAGTTGAATGCAACCGATCAGGATCGCTTTTTAAGCAAAGATACTATAAATATTGGAGCCTATGATATTTTTCTTAAAGGAATGGCACACTACCGAAAAGGTACAATCGACGAAATAAAACTGGCAATATCATATTTTGAAAGGGCTATCGATTTAGATCCGAATTACAGCAAGGCTTATGCTGCGTTGGCTGCGGTCTATATGTTGGTTTATAGATCAGGAGGGGAAACATTGATTACTGGTGTCGAATTCAAGCCTCGCCTCCGAGCTGAAGAATTAAACCGAGTGTCAATGAAAAATCCAACACCCCTCTCATATCAAGTTGCAGCGGTCATTTATATTGAACAGCGAATGCATGAAGTTGCAATTGATTTTGCGAAGCAGGCTATCTATCTCGCTCCCAGTGATCCCGAGAGTTATTATGCACTGGCTTGGTCTTTGGCCTGGACGGGAAGAGCAGATGAGTCTCTCAAAAATATAAATAAGGCAATGCGCCTTGACCCCTATTATCCACCCTATTATTTATTTGTAGTCGGATTAGCCAACTTTACAGCTGAAAGATATGATGAGGCTGCAGGTTCATTTGAAAGACTTTTAAATCGCAACCCAGATTACACATTAGCGATGCCATATCTGATATCGTGCTATTCCTATCTGGACAGGGTAAATAAGGCAAAAGCAATGCTTGAAAGCTATAGCAAGCGATATTCTCTAGAACCGATATTTTTATTGGGTACTGCTCAAGTATATAGTCCCTTTAAAAGAGATGAAGATCTAAATCGGTTTATAAAGGGTTTCCGAAAGGCAATGAACGATTAAAATTACGCCAAGAGATACAGTTTTCGGGTACATCCAATACTTGTGGTAACTCCAACTAATCGGCAAAAATGAAGCTTCAAAAAAGTTGTGATATGACCAATTCCGATTGTCAGGAAACAGATTCAAGGAGGTGAAGGATACTTCTCAGTGTTAAAAGCTGCGTCAGGAATGAAATGTCGGGGTCGGAATAAATGATTTTTTTGAATAGTCCGACAACAACAATTTAAATGTCAACCATATTTGCAGGGTTCCCCGGCACCGCCAAAACTTAAATTAAGACAGCGGTGCCAGCCACATGATCCTTTTAACAGTTCACAGGCTACACCCGGGCCTTTCAATCTCCCCTTGAAAAGGTAATGTTAACTCGGATAACCCGGTTGTGTACCTTCCAGCTTCTTTGCCATTGATATCGAATCCAGTATTTTTGATATTCATTTCCCGTTTTGATCTTTAACAACGACTCTGTATTTGTTTCCGTTCTTGAACTCATGACCGCAATTCTTGCAAGCTTTTGATCGTACAGATAAGTTTGATTTACATCCTGGACAGAACAAATTGGTTGCCATGATGTGCCTCCTTCTTTTTGAGGTGTGAACATAGTGTGAATATTTCCACCGAAAGAAGACCAAGAAAGTTAAAGCCCACTGGTGTGTATTTATAATAATATTAGTGGGATGAGCAGAATGCTCCGGGTAATCCCGGATTTATAGGTAGGTTGCGCAAAATGAAAATGGACACCAAGTATAACTACCTGATATCCTTTGAAGTTTACTGGTGCGCCAGGCAGGATTCGAACCTGCGACCTACGGATTCGTAGTCCGGCGCTCTATCCGGGCTGAGCTACTGGCGCTTATGAAAACATTTGAAATTTAGGTGGTACATAAGCTAATGTGCTTTTGTTGTCAATGCCTTTTGTTTTCTGATAATTGTTTCTCGAAATGAGTTGCTGGTTGCCGTTAATACTTGATACCGGATACGCGATGCTTGACAATCTGTATTTACGGACCCGTCTGAGTCTCATCGAGTATCAAGTCGTAACAGGAATTATCTCGAATGAGCTTTTCCCATGAAGAATATATGAAGCTAGCTTTGGAAGAAGCGGAAAAAGCTGGACAAATGGGTGAAGTTCCGATAGGTGCAATACTCGTTTCTGAAAACGGGGCCATGTTATCCGCCGCTCACAACCGGACGGTGGATCTGGCGGATCCCACCGCCCATGCGGAAATTTTAGCACTGCGCAAAGCAGCAGTAAAAATTAACAATTACAGATTGTTAAATACAACCCTGTATGTTACCGTTGAACCCTGCATTATGTGCATGGGGGCTATCGTGCACGCCAGGATTTCAAAAGTCGTGTTTGGCACCCCAGACCCCAAATGGGGAGCCGCCGGTTCATTGTACCATTTTGCTGAGGATGACCGCTTAAACCACCGGGTGACAATCACAAAAGGTGTTTGCGAGCAGGAATGCCGGAACTTGATCCAGGTATTTTTCCGTGCCAAACGGGTTTAGTGGATATTTAATCCAATGGGTTCTTAGAACTTAAATATATTTTTGGTCAATATCAGGTTATCCATGCAAATGCCTAAAGTTGTAAATTGCCTAAAATGCCTAAAGTTGAGGCATCCTATCGATTTTTATCGAAAAAACACAAGGTATCAAGGTATTTTGATAGGTTCACCAGCTGATTATTGAATTTTTTGGCATATATTTGAAAGACGGAGCGAAGCAACACCACAATTTTAGGCACTTTAGGCATTTTAGCGCATTTTAGGCATTTCCCCGGGCAAGCTATTTAAGGATTTAATTAGATCATATGCAATAGTTCTCGTTCGAGAATTTAATACTAAATTTAAGGAGACAACATTGTGGCAAATGTCGTAATTGTCGGAACCCAATGGGGGGATGAAGGCAAGGGCAAAATTGTCGATCTATTGGCCGAACATGCCCATATGGTGGTACGGTTCCAGGGGGGCAACAACGCCGGTCATACCATGGTGGTCGGCGGTGAGAAATTTATCTGTCATCTGATTCCATCAGGGATATTGCAGGACAAAACCTGTCTCATCGGTAACGGTGTTGTGGTGGATCCCGCCGTTTTACTGGAAGAAATCGACCATTTAAGCAGCCGGGGAATCCATATTGCTGAAGACCGGTTGATGATCTCGGAAAGAGCCCATCTGATCATGCCTTACCACCGAAGCGTCGATCATGCCCGGGAGCAGTTTAAAGGTGACAAAAAATTAGGAACCACCGGACGCGGAATCGGTCCGGCTTACGAGGACAAAGCTACCCGCAGAGGTATCCGGTTTGTCGACCTGCTGGAGCCCGGGGTTTTTGCTGAAAAAGTACATACCATATTGGATGAGAAAAATTTTTATTTGAAAAATTACTTTTTCGCCGACGTTCTCGACGCCCAGGAGATCATCGATCAATACCAGATATATGCGCAGCGACTGGCACCCCATGTGGCAAACATATCAGTTATCATTGGCGAAGCTATTAAAAAGGGCCAGCATGTTATGTTTGAAGGGGCCCAGGGGACCCATTTGGACATCGATCATGGTACCTATCCCTTTGTGACGTCTTCAAATACCCTGGCGGGAAATGCCTGCTGCGGCTCCGGTGTCGGCCCCAAACAGATCGACGAAGTCATCGGCATTGTAAAGGCCTACACAACCCGGGTGGGTGCGGGGCCGTTTCCATCGGAATTGTTTGATGAATTTGGTGACCGAATCCAGGAAAAAGGAGCCGAGTTCGGCGCTACTACCGGCAGAAAGCGACGCTGTGGATGGCTCGATACCGTAATTCTGAGAAATTCGGTCCGTTTAAACGGCCTTACCGGGTTGGCCATTACCAAACTGGATGTCCTCGGCGGTCTGGAATCTGTAAAGATCTGCAATGGATATGAGTATCATGGTGAAATAATTAAAGATTTTCCGGCAAGCCTGGATGTTCTGGCTGACTGCAAACCGGTATATGAAACTTTGCCCGGTTGGGCTGAAGATATTTCAGATATGCGGAACCTCGAGGATTTCCCCCTCAACGCCAGAAACTATCTTGATCGTGTCACAGAACTTGCCGAAACGGATATGCACCTTGTTTCCGTGGGACCGGACCGGGATCAGACGATCGTACTGAAACATCCATACCGGTAAGCGCTGCGCGCATACTGGGTGGTTGATTTAGTTGAATAAACTGTTTTTAACGGTTGACAATTAATAGACTTTAACCTAAAAGGACAGTTTGTCGGGACGTGGCTCAGTCTGGTAGAGCACAGCGTTCGGGACGCTGGGGTCGCTGGTTCAAATCCAGCCGTCCCGACCAATAAATCAAACGAATTAGCCCGATTTCCTTTTTAAGGAAAATCGGGCTTTTTGGTATAGATGTGGAATTTGCTGCCCGGAAGTTCAAACGATTAACCATTATCAGATAACATATAACCCTTAATTGAGTTCACTCAATTAAGCCTGCCAGCCCTTGAAGCGCCAAAAGATAACCCTGGGCACCGAAACCTGAAATCCTGGCCGCCACAATATCTGCGATCAGTGATTTGTGGCGAAAGGGCTCTCGTTTGTAAATGTTGGACAGATGGATTTCAACCACGGGGATATCCAGCAGGGACAGGGCATCCCTGATGGCAATGCTGGTATGGGTATAGGCTGCTGGATTAATCAGGATCCCCTCACAGGTATCCATCGCCTGCTGAATTCTGCTCACAATCTCGCCCTCGTGATTTGACTGAAAAGTCTCGAGCACAAGGTTCAGTTTCGCACCCAGTTTTAACAGTTGATCATTAATCTCGTCCAGGCTTTGATTCCCGTAAATCTCAGGCTCCCTTTGACCGAGCATATTTAAATTGGGGCCATGAATTACCAGAATTCTTTTCTGTAGCGATTCGTCCGGCATTGCTTAAACTCCCTTTCTCTCCATTCTAAAGTATGAATATTACATCTGGCATGTTGGAATGATAAGTTTAGATTTATTTCCGACTCTACTCAATTAACTCAAACAACTTAATCAACCAATCCTCCCTGCTCCAATCCGGCATTTTTATCTTCCAGCCTGGCGTTGATATCATTCATAACTTTCATGAACGCTAACCGCTTTTCCCTGGCATAGTGATTATAACGATGCATGTCCAGGAATAGCTGCCATGTGTCCCGTTCGACGACTTCCAGAATCCGCAACAGCCGTTTATACCCTTCCGTATCAATATCCAGTGTTACGGCCCCGCATTCCGATAATGTTCTTCCGATCAAATGGGTCAGGGAAAGACTGGTAGCGATTTGCTCGTCATGCTCCCTGGCGGTTGCTTCGATGAGAATCAATCCTTTTGAAGCCAAATAGTTCTTGATTTTATTGTACTGTTTTTCCGGCACCCGCACCCTGCACAAGCAAATCTTTCTATCCTTCAACGAATCGGCGGCGCTGTCAGGACCAAACATGGGATGGGTTGCCAGAATGGATACTGAATCCGGTAATTCTTCTGACATCCACTGCACGGGATATTCTTTCACGGAGCAGACATCGATAACAAGGGAGTCGGACTTAAGCAGTGGTGCGATGGATTTCAAGTTATCTCTGAAGGTTGAAATAGGGACACAGGGTATGACAATATCCTGCCGGCAAACCGTCTCCAGGGACGCTGGATGAGCCCCTGTCCGGCGAATCTCCGATGATTTATCGGATCTGTTGTAAACAAACACTTTAAAATCCTGGGCAAGATAATGTGACACCAGTTTTCCGAAACGACCAAATCCAATAATTCCAATCATAGCGCCTCGGCAATCTTATCAAAACCGCTTTCAAGGTTTGCCTTGGAAACGGCATAGGATATTCTGATGCGTCCCGGCATACCGAAGGCCTCGCCAGGAACAACCGCGACGCCGTAATTTTCAAGTAGATGGGCGGCAAGATCTACGGCCGTCATGCCATTTTTAAGATGCTGTAACACATCCGGGAAAAGATAAAACGCCCCCCGGGGCTTTATGCAGTCAAATAACCTGTTGGCACGGCCGTAAGCATAGTTTCGTTTTTCCTCCAACTCATGGCGCCATCCTGCCAAAGTGCTTTCATCCATATCAAGCGCCGCAAGGGCGCCATGTTGGGCGAAGGTGCAGACATTGCCGGTCAAATGACTTTGTAATCTGCCAACGGCGGTAATGATTTCTGACCCAGCGGCCATGTATCCTATTCTGAATCCGGTCATGTTGTAAGCTTTCGAAAAGCTCCGAATGACGATCAGCCGATCGCGGATCATTCTAAAATCAAAAAGGCTCTCAGGTTTAATTCCGTCATAAACAATTGTGCCATAAGCTTCATCAGAAATAATATACAAATTATGCTCAAGCGCCAGGCGAGCAATTTTTTCCAATTCCTTCGCGGGATACACCGCTCCGGTGGGATTATTGGGCGAATTGATGAGGATGGCCCGTGTTTTTGGAGAAATTGTCCGCGCGATGGCTTCGCAATCCAGCTGGTGATCGCGGGTATCCACAAATACCGGTTTGCCCCCGGCAATTATGACCTGCTGGGGGAAACTTACCCAGTAAGGCCTGGGGATGATAACTTCGTCGGAAGGGTTGCATATGACTTGAAATATCGAGAACAAACACTGCTTAGAACCGTTCGATATGATTATGTTGCCGTCATCATACCCGTCAAACTGCCGTGCCAGGCCGGATTTTAACTCCTTCAGACCGGAAACCGTGCCGTATCTGGTCATACCGTCATCCAGCGCCCGTTTGGTGGATTCAATCACCTCGGCCGGGGTGCTTAGGTGCGGCTCTCCCACCGCCAGGTCAATAACTTCCCTGCCCTGTTGACGAAGCTGCTGCAGTAGTCGTGTAAACTGCACCGTTTGTGATTCTTCAACACTATTTATACGATCGGACAATTTCATTTATCTACCGGGTTCGCTGTTGAAGCGCCAAATCGCCTATAACCAGGGCGGCCATGCTTTCGACAATCGGTACGGCCCGGGGAACGACACAGGGGTCATGGCGGCCTTTGGCTTCCAGGCTCATGGTGTTGCCTTCAAAATCGGCTGTATTTTGTGTTTTGCCAATGGTCGCCGGTGGTTTAAAGGCCACCCTGAAAATAATGGGCTCACCATTGGAAATACCGCCCTGAACGCCACCGCTGTAGTTGGTAACAGTGCCCAGGCGGCCTTCTTTTTTTATAAAAGGATCGTTGTGTTGCGAACCGGTCATGCGGGTGCCCCCAAAGCCCGAGCCGATTTCAAAGCCTTTGGTGGCCGGGATCGACATCATGGCCTGGGCCAGGCGGGCTTCCATTTTATCAAACACCGGCTCCCCCAGTCCGGCGGGAACATGACGGCAAACACACGAAATAACGCCACCCAGTGAATCATTACTTTCTTTGGCCGCCAGGATGGCGTTCACCATTTGCCCGGCTTTTTGGGGAGATGGACAACGGACCGCGGTTTCATCAACCAGCGCACGGGTGACGAGATTTTCATCTATTTCGCCGGCCGTGATAGTGCTCACCGCGCTCACCCAGGCGACTATTTCTATCCCATAATCTTCGTGCAGAAATTTTTCAGCAATCGCCCCCGCGGCCACCCGACCGATGGTTTCCCTGGCGCTCGATCTGCCTCCCCCGCTGGATGCCCGGATGCCGTATTTCATCTGATAGGTATAGTCTGCATGGGACGGCCGCGGAACTGAGTGCATTTGCGCGTAATCGCCGGGCCGCTGATCTTTGTTGGCCACACACATGGCGATGGGGGAGCCCAGAACCCGGCCGTTTTCAACGCCGGATAAAATAGTAACCCGGTCCGCCTCTTCCCTGTCGGTGGTCAACCGGGTCTGACCGGGTCGGCGGCGATCAAGCTGGGGCTGGATGTCCTTTTCGCTAAGGGCTAAACCGGGAGGACAGCCATCCACGATGGCACCGACCCCTTTTCCGTGTGACTCGCCGAAGGTTGTGACTTTAAAAAAAGTTCCCAGTGTGCTTGACATAAATTTTATCTCCAATGACCTTACATTAGGTTTCGAGTGTTCCGCCGAAGGCGGATCAGGTGTCAGGTTTCGGAACTTGAGATTCGAATTCCTGACACCCGACACCTGAAACCCACCCGGTTCGAATCCCCATAAGTTAAGAATACCTAAAACTTGAATGTCTTTGGATACACCGTCCTGATCTTTTTCAAAATGATTTCGGTAACCGCACGGATGTCATGATCATCGGTATCCACAAAAAAATCCATGGCATTCCGGTAGAGGGGTTCCCGTGAATCCAGCGTTTCTTCAATTTCTGAAATACTATCATTTAATGTCAGGGCCGGCCGAAAAGCCCGGCTATCTTTATCCTGCAGCATCCTGGCTTTGATGGTTTCAAGCCTGGCTCGCAACCAGATAATTTTGCCGCTTTTCTGCATGAGGATCACATTATCGTCATTGAGAACAATGCCGCCGCCCGTGGCCACAATCTTTCCGCCTGAGGAACAGATGTTCTTTATAATTAGGTGCTCCATCTGTCGGAAGCCTTCCCAGCCGTGGGCGTCCACGATTTCCTTAATACTCATGCGCTGTTTTGCTACCACCAAAGCATCCGTATCAACAAAGGCCCGGCTGAGTTTTTCCGCAAGGGATCGGCCCACAGAGGATTTACCGGTGCAGCGGTAGCCGATTAAATAAAGGTTAAGCAGGTTCAAGGGCTTGTCCGCCTATGGTGGATTCAGGGTTCAACGTTCAAGGTTGCCTTTCATACATTCCTTCAAACACTTTCCAGTAATTCGGAAATGATTTTTCAACGCAGTGTTCGTCCCGGATAATCGTACCCGCTACCGCCAGCCCGGCCACCGCAAAACTCATAGCGATCCGGTGGTCACCGTAAGTTTCAATTTCAGTTCCCCGGGGCCGGCCCCCTGCAACCACCAACTCGTCAGCGGTGCAGCGTGCCGTAATACCCATTTTTATAAGTTCGTTAGCGACAGAAGTTAAACGATCACTCTCTTTAGATTTTAAATGGGAAACGTTTTTAATGATGGTGGTCCCTTCCGCGAAGGCCGCAACCACCGCCAGGGTGGGGACCATGTCCGGCATGTCTCCCATATCGATTTCAACTGCCCGCAGCCGGTCACCGCCGGCAACCGTGATTCCATCGGGTTCGTTTTTGATTGAGCAGCCCATTGACTCCAGAACTTTTGAAAAATTTACATCTCCCTGACAGGAATCTTTGATGATGCCTTTAACCTTTACAGCCTTTCTGCAGATAGCTGCCGCTGCCCAGAAATAGCAGGCCTGGGAAGTGTCAGCTTCCACCTCGTAGGCTCCTGACCGGTAGGACTGCTTGCCGGCAACTTGAAAACCATCATATCCCTGGCGATCAATCGCTATTCCAAATTTGGACATCACATCAACCGTCATATCCACGTAAGGCCGTGAAACCGGTCCTTCGGTTACTTCTATTTTCAGACCCCCTGCGGTGCAGGGGGCCATTAGCAACAGTCCGCTAAGATATTGGCTGCTTTTCCGGCAGTTGATAGCGACAGCCGTTCCAGACAGATTTTTCCCGTTGACTTCAACCGGCGGACAGCCATTGTTATTGGTTGAACGGGCGTGCACTCCGATCTGCCCCAACGCATCGATAAGGGCCTGAATGGGTCGTTCGGCCATACGGTCATTGCCCAGGAGCGTGTACGTATCTTTTCCCAGAGCAGCAACAGCGGTTAACAGACGCATCGATGTGCCGGAATTTCCAAGATAGATAGGTTCCCTGCTCGGCCGAAGATCTCCCCTGCCGCCGAAAACAATGAGTCGATTACCGGGCTTTTCCTCGATTCGGATGCCCATCTGCCTCAAAGCCTGCATCGTCAGCAGCGTATCTTCGCTGAGCAGCGCATTTTCAATCCGGCACATGCCATCAGAAAGGGCCGAGGCGATCAGGATTCTGTGGGTAAGGCTTTTCGAACCCGGCACCGTGATCTCGCAGCAGTCTCGCATTTTGTGTGAACGTATTTCAATCATATATTCAACGATAGTTCTTTTTCAAATCTATCTGAGATTTTTTTAAAACTCCGTTTACCCCATCCTTCCAATATTCCATCCTTCCGGTATTCCATTCGCAGGACAGGTTTAGATAGCCTTAAAGCTTCGAAGCAGAATATCAGTTTTAGACCTCAGTGCCCTTTCAGTTCCTCCAGGACGACTTTACGCATGATATCAACTGGAGCCTCATGGGACGTCCACAATTCGAACTGAACGGCCCCCTGGTGGACAAACATTGAAACGCCGTCTACGATGGTGCACCCGCTGTTTTCGGCGTCTTTCAGGAAACGCGTCTTCAAGGGGTTGTAGACCATGTCCATAACGACCATTTCAGGTTCCATAAGATCTGGTGCCAGCGGCATACTGTTGACATCCGGCCGCATCCCGACCGGTGTTGCGTTGACAACGATATCATAGGGCAGTTTTTTTAGTTCCGCAAGCGGCCTAAACCGGCACCCCAGATCCCTCGCCAGTTTTTCTCCCCGGGACCTCGTGCGGTTAATAATTGTGACGGTCCCCCCCTCTTGCTTGAGTCCGAACCCTATCGCACGGGCTCCGCCCCCGGCCCCAATAACAGCCACATCCTTTCCCTTGATCACTGTCTTTTCGGATAACGCTTTGACGGCCCCCGCACAGTCCGAATTATAACCGTAAAGGACCCCTTCCCTGTTAATAACCGTATTGACGGCACCGATATCTGCGGCCATCGGATCCACTTTGTCCAGATATGGCAGCACGGCGATTTTGTGGGGAATGGTAATACTGGCGCCGCGGATACCCAAACCCCGGATTCCGTGGATAGCTGCAGCAATATTTTCAACCCTAAAAGCGAGATAACATCCGTCCAGTCCTGAATGGGCCAGAGCGCTGTTGTGCATCATGGGACTCAGGCTGTGACCTATGGGGTTTCCAACAACAACATACAAAGGAGCGACGCCGGCTTTATTTCCAGGGCTTTGGATTCCCCGGCCCGCGGCAATGACAGCTCTAAAGATATGATGCAGCCCATTTGCGTTTAAGGGTCCCTTATTCGCAGAAGAAAGCCGTTGGTAAATTTGGGTTTCTCGCCCGGAATCGACAACTGCTGTGTCCGAGCGGTCCTTGATTGCCCCAATTTCCCTGGCCGCCAGGAGTCGTTGGTTGATCAATTCAAGGATTTGATCATCGATCTCATCGATGCGGTGACGCAATTTTTGGATTTCCTTCATGTCACACTCGTTTGTATCAATTATTTAACACTTCATCTAATTCGTGAATTGAAATTTCATTCACAACAGCCTCACCGATTTTTTTGAGAAGTACAAATTTTAGCCTGTCCCCTTCCCTTTTTTTGTCTTTCCCGATTGCCTCGAATACCTGCTGCCGGTTAAATTCAAGCCGGACAGGGAGGTTGAATTTTTCGAGCAGGTTGGAAAGCCGGGTCGAATCTTCTATCTGCAAATATCCCTTTTTTTCGGAAAGCTTTGATGCCAGAACCATGCCGGCGCTCACCGCTTCACCATGGGGCACCTTTAGCGCCTTCTCGATCGCATGACCGAGGGTATGCCCGAAGTTGAGCTTTCGCCGCTCCCCCTGTTCCGTTGCATCCCGGTTGACAATAGTGGATTTGATCATCACCGAATCGTGCACCACCTTTTCGATCACTTCCGGGTCATGCTCCAGGGCCCGGGCCCAATTATGCTCCAGGTATGCAAACAGATGATTATCGGCAATGGCGCCATGTTTAACGATCTCGGCAAAACCGCATTGAAAATCTCTTGGGGGAAGGGTCTGCAATAAATTCTGGTCGCAGATGACAAATTCAGGCTGGCTGAAAACCCCCACGATATTTTTGTAGCCCCCAAAATTGACTCCGTTTTTGCCGCCAACACTGGCATCAACCTGTGAAAGCAGAGTGGTTGACACAAACCCGAACCTGACCCCGCGCATATAGGTCGAGGCAACAAATCCAGTGACATCGCAGACGATACCACCGCCAATACCGACAATAAACGACCCGCGATCCGCATCCAGTTCCAGTAGCTGATCATATATGCCGCTCACGGTATCAAGGGTTTTAATCCCTTCTCCGGTGTCGATGGTAATAACAGCACCTGGCGGAAAATAGCGCCCCCAGTGTTTTTGAACATTGGTATCGGTAATCATGATCGGCTTTTTTTCCGGCAGGTATTTTTTGAGATTTTCCAACCGTTCACCAATCAAAATGAGGGATTTACCGATAGGGGTGTCAAGTTTGACAGATTTCATAGCGCCTTTACCCATCGATCGCTGCTGCTTAATTTTGATGAGTTTGCCAGTTTTTCAGCAGCCGACAACAGCAGGTGTTCAGTGGTTTCCCAGGAGATGCATTCATCCGTGATAGACACGCCGTATTTAAGAGATGACAGGTCAGCGCTGAATTTCTGGTTGCCTTCAAACAGATTGCTCTCGAGCATCAGACCAATCAGTGATTCGTTGCCCGCAATGTACTGATCAATCACGTTTCTCCAGACAATTGCCTGTCCCTGATATTTTTTCATGGAATTGCCGTGTGAGCAATCCACCATGATGTTCTCGAGCAGGTTTTTTTCGATCAGTTTCAGGCGTGCCCGCTCAATGCTGATCGGGTCGTAATTCGGCTGTTGTCCGCCACGCAAAACGATGTGGGCCCACGGATTACCACCGGTTTTAACCACACAGGTATGTCCGTTTTGATCGATGCCCAGAAAACTTTGGGGTGTTTTGGCAGCGACAATGGCATTTATGGCCGCTGAAAGCTTGCCGTCGGTTCCATTCTTGAATCCGACCGGCATCGAAAGCCCGCTTGCCATTTCACGGTGAGTCTGTGATTCGGCAGTCCGTGCGCCGATGCACGCCCAGCTTACAAGATCAGCCACATATTGCGGGGTGATGGTCTCAAGAAATTCGGTGGCAGCAGGAACCCCGATTTCATTTATCCGAAGCAAGATTTCACGTGCTTTTCGCAGGCCATCGGGAATATCACAGGTTCCGTCCAGGCGCGGATCGTTAATCAGGCCTTTCCACCCCACGCTTGTTCGCGGCTTTTCGAAATAAACCCGCATCACAACAAAAAGTGCCGCACTGACCTCATCTCTGAGTTTTTTAAGTTTGCCGGCATACTCATAGGCAGCCTTCTCGTCATGAATTGAACACGGCCCGACAATCACCAGGAGTCGTTTATCTTCTTTGAGCAAAATTTTCTCAACAGCGTCTCTTCCAGAAAGGACAGTTGTGTGCGCTGCCTGGCTTATGACAAGTTCCTGCTTCATCAAGCCCGGTTCCATGAGTGGTTGATAGCCTTTGACGCGCAGATCGTCTGTTGGTTTCATAATTATTTACCTTAATGTTTTAGTTGTGAATCATAGTTGGTTGTGTTTTATAACGCTTTTCAAATGCTGATTTTAAAATAAAAAAAACCGTGGGGTTTGAAAGCCGGCCCACGGTTCAGAACGCTTTGGAAATTGTCTTTTACTTTTCAGCGCACTTCAGGCAAACCGGTCCCATAAAAATAATACCGGTAGTAAAAATAATCAAAGCTGCCTGAAAATTTGTTCATCAATTGTCGATCCCCTAAATCAGTCTCAGGGCATCCTTAATATGAATGCCGGAATCGTGTCAACAAAAAAAAATATTGACATTTAGCTTCAAAACTATATATTAATTTCCGGTTGTCAATGGAGATGCCAAAATGAACGCAAATTTCACCACAAATGGATATTTTAATTTCGGACGCTTCTTTTTTAGCTTTAGAAGCGTTCATCCGGCAGGTTAACGCCAAAATTTGACCGTTAACACCCCGGGTGGACCTGATTGCCACCCGGGGTTTTTTATTTTTGAAAAGCTCTGGGAAAAATCCCGGGGCTTTTGTTTTTTGTCACTGGCAATAAAGACTGGCGAAAAAAGTTATTTTGTAAATAATCACTCATTTTACGAACGGAGGAACCCATGAAATTAAAACAGATTTCAGTACAAATTGAAAATTCCCAGGACCGGCTGTATGAATTTACCCGGGCCCTGGGTGATGAGGGCATCAACCTTAGAGCGCTTACCCTGGTGGACACAGGAAATTTCGGTGAGCTGCGCGTTCTGGTATCCGATACGGCGCTGGCCAGACAAATTCTGATGAAGAAAGACATCCCTGCCCGGGTTGATGATGTGGTGGCTATCCAAATGGAGGACAAACCGGGTCAGTTGGCCGATCTGCTGGAAAGGTTGATGGCAGCCGGAATTAAAATTAAATACGGTTACGCCCTGGCGGGAATGGATTCGGGAAAAGCAATAATGATTTTTCGTTTCGACGACAATGATAGAGCGATCGAAGCGCTAACCCAAGAGGAAGTTCATCTCATGGATCGCGAAACTTTTAACAAATTCGCGGCTGCAAGCTGATTCAGCGGTCTTTAGCGTATTTTTACGTGAGAAATTTGTCGAATCCTGAAGAAGCTCTGTGCGATGCGGATCAGGCCCTTACACCGGCCGTTTTTACGGATATCATGGGTCGCCTGAGACCGCTGCGGGCTTTTATGGACCAACTGCCGGGTTAGGAGAAAAAATGAAGCTTAACGATATTAGTCTTAAAATTAATAAAATAGACCGCGAGCTGCTGGTTCTGCTGCAGGAGCGTATGGGGCTGGCGTTGCGATCAAAAAAATTTCAAAAAACCGTCGATGACGCCCAGAGCGAAGAAAATGTCCTGGAGCGCGTGAACCGCATGAACCTGGACCTGATTAAAAGTTCGTTTTCCCGGCAGTTGCTGGAAACAATCATCAAAGAAAGCAAACGACTTCAGGATGAAGACCGTCGTCTGGTCGCTTTTCAGGGCGAACACGGGGCCTATGGTGAAGTCGCATCTCGAAGATTGGTGCCCGCCGGTGCTTACATTCCCTGCCTTGAGTTTATCGATGTATTTAAAGGGGTTGAGGATGGCCATCTCGATCTCGGGGTGGTGCCGGTGGAAAATTCCCTGGAAGGAGCCGTCACCCAGGTAAATGACCTCCTTACGACCACGGAGCTGAAAGTCATCGGTGAAGTCAAGGTCGCCGTAAATCACTGTCTGCTGGCCACCGAAGCAACCGATTACCGCGAAATCCGGGTAGTTTATTCTCATCCCCAGGCCCTGGCCCAGTGCCGTGATTTTTTGATGCGCAATAAACTCGAACCGCGTCCCTACTACGATACCGCCGGTGCCGCCAAAATGCTGGCCAGGGAAAATCCCAAAGCCGCCGCGGCCATTGCCAGCGCATTATGCGGTGAACTGTATGATCTTGAAATCATTAAAGAGGGGATCGAAGACGGACCTTCCAATTCAACCCGGTTTTTACTTCTTTCCAGAGAAGCCAGTAATGAAAAGAAAGACAAAACATCGATAATTTTTGCCGTGGCCCACGAGGCCGGTCAGCTTTATGGTGTGCTCCAATTGTTTGCCGAGGCCAGGATCAATCTGACCCGGATTTCCTCGATGCCCCTGCGGTCGGATCCGGGCAACTATAGTTTTTTCCTTGATTTCGAGGGTTCGGAGGAAGATGCCAAAGTTGCAGAGGTTCTCGAACGCATGGGCAAAATGACTATTTCGCTGAAAAACCTGGGCAGCTATCCGGCGGATAAGAAGGAAGCTTAAGGGGTGCGTTAATTGTTATAAGTTATCGGTTAATAGAAGGACAACGGCAATTACCAGCTCATAGCACAGAGCTCATAGCTCATAGTAAAAATGATTTCAATCCTTTGACTATCAGCTATCAGCTATGAGCTGTCAACTTACAGTTCTACAGCCTCATCGCCCCGCTAATCGGTGCTTCCCAATCCAGTGTTTCATCACCGGCCAGGGTGGCATCAAGTTTTTCCACTATTTCGGCGGGCATGGGGGCGGACCGCCGAATTTTCAAGTCAGCGTGGGTTATCAAGGCCTCAAAAGTGGCGGCCAGCTGGGTGGTGGTTTCATTTATCATAAACAGCATGAAATGAAATCGTTTATCTGACCGGGCAATTAGCCGGGCATGAACGGCAACCGCCTGGCCGACCCGCACTTCGGCGAAATATTGAATAAAATGCTTAAGGGCAAAAACCCCGAAATTTCCATTTCGAAAATAATCTTCATCCAATCCGTGAGCCTTGAAAAACCTCCGACCGGACCTGGCAAACAGGTCAAAATACCATCGAATATTCATGTGCCCCATCACGTCCTGATAATCGGCGGGGATGGTTTTACGATGATAGAGAGGTAAAGATTCCAGCAATGAAAGCGGTATCATGCACCTACCCTCTTTGCCCCAAATTCCGCATTCAAACTGATCATTTTCAAATGACATGCTCTTATTTGATCACCCTCCCCTTAATCCCCTCCCGTCGAGGGAGGGGAAATGCGTTGTTGGTTATGGACCGGGGACATGTCCTCCAATCCATGACAACACCAAACTTTTACAAAATTTTGCAGCGACTAACTGTTTAGCTCCGGCATATTCAGGTTAGGTCTTGTTCGCAAAACTCGCCTTAAGGGAAGCAATCAACTCCTTCGGATCTTTCGGTGGTACCGGAAAATCGGGTTTGGACTCCATTGCAATGGCTTCCGACGGACAGCCGGTGGCACATACCGCACATCCAAAACAGCGGTCCAGATTCACTTCCGGAACCTCATTGTCACCCATGACCAGGGCTGCCGAAGGACAGCGTTCGATACAGGTCTCACATGCAGTGCAAAAATCCGGATCAAATCGTGGCTGGAATCCCGAATTGAAAAACAATGCCGGTTTGGATTGCTTTAAAACACCCTTGATGACCTCACAGTGCCAGCGGTCGCAATTGCAGATAAAGCTAACATTTTCCGTCGTGTTGCGGCTCATATGGACCAGGCCGGCTTCCTCTGCCGCGTCTAAAACCTTTTTGGCTTCCGCGTTGGTCATTTTGCGGGCCCCCAGCCTCTCGATGGCATATTCCGCCATGGTGCCGAACCACATGCACACCTCCATGGGCATGTCGTGGGTATCTTCATCCACCAGTTTTGCAGCCTGGCGGCAGTAGCAGGTGCCGACGCCAATCGTCTCGTTTTTATCGATATAGGTCGATACCTGATCGTAAGTGTGAACCGTGTTGCCGGCCTCAATCGTCCTGTCGACGGGGATAACCCGGGTGATCGGAAAGGTCATTTTGATCTCTCCCCTGGCAGCATTAAAGGCTTTTTTATAGGCCTTAATCAGCCCGGCGACTTTTCTGTGCCGGTCCGAGGATTGCCCGGACATGAACTGATACTCAAAGATCCCGGGCATAAAAGGTTCTCCCTGGTAAAGCCTGACACCATCTTGCCGATATGTTTTACAGAGACCTTTATCGGCCATCGTTTCCAGGACTGCTTTTATTTCGCTTTCGTCTCTGCCCATTTCTCCGGCAAGCTCTGCGGCGGTTACCGGTTTTCCGGGCATTGAATTGTTGACTTCTGCCTCCTGCGTCGTAAACAATTCTTCTACCATAGCGTAGAACTCGGGAATCTCTACTCCGGTATAGGGACCGCGTCGGGTCTTCATCACCTCATACAGTTCTTTGTAAACCTGTTGCACTATCATGTAATTTTCTCCTTTTTTATGACTTGGGCAAACTTTTCGCTGATGATTTTTTCAGCATCCGCCATGATTCGATCCAGCAGTTCCTTGCAGGAGGGAATATCCTTTATAAGGCCCATGCACTGGCCGGCCGACATCACCCCCTTTTCCATTTCTCCGTCTTCGAGCATTTCTTTACCTACCAGTCCGGAAACATAAGGCGCAATATCCTCGATTCTGGTATTGCCTTTATTTTCGATTTCAAGCACCTTGTCGACAATTTGGTTTTGAATAACACGTTCCGTGTTACGCAATGTCCGCATGATCAGACGGGTATCACGCTCCCCGTGATTTATGAGTGCCTGCTTAACGTTGTCATGCACGGGTGCCTCTTTGGTTGCCACAAAACGGGTCCCCATGTTCATGCCGTCCGCACCGAGGCCAAGGCAGCCCACCAGGCCACGGCCATCAGCGAAACCGCCGGAAGCGATGATGGGGATTTCAATGGCGTCGCGGGTAAGCGGGATGAGGATCAATGAGGTCACATCGTCTTCACCGGGATGCCCAGCAGCTTCGAATCCGTCAATGCTGACCACATCGCAACCGATTTTTTCGGCTTTGACGGCATGGCGCACCGACGTGCATTTGTGGATAACTTTTATGCCGGCCGCTTTTAGCTGATCCATATAGGGTTCCGGATTGCGGCCTGCAGTTTCGATGAATTTTATGCCTTCTTCAATGCAGACCTTGATGTAGGCCGGGTAGTCGATGGTACGCAGAGACGGGAGAAAGGTGAGATTAACACCAAACGGTTTATCCGTCATTTCACGGCATTTGCGAATTTCAGCCCGCAGATCCTCGGCTTCCGAAAATGTCAGGGCCGTCATAAAGCCGATACCGCCGGCGTTTCCCACAGCCGATGCCAGCTCTGCTCTGGCAATCCACATCAGACCGCCCTGGACGATGGGACGTTCGATACCAAAAAGTTCGGTGATGCGGGTCTTTAACATAAAGAGGCTCCTTTGCGTTATAATTGTTCTGAGCTATTTTTGGAAAATTCCAAAATACAAGAACCAAATATCAAATAAATTCCAAATTCGAAATCTCAATCACCGAAACGAGTTAATTCATATCGTCAGACGCACTTATTAATTTGGAATTTGTGTTTTCGGTCATTGGATATTATTTGTAATTTGGGATTTGTCATTTGGTTTTTGTTATAACCCATTGGAATGTCATCAAATCGGTTCATAAAGTGCCCGGGTTTCCGGGTCCATCTCTGCGATCCTCTTTTTACCTTCTTGCGGCGCGACGGCCACCAGGGATCCATCCGAATTTTGGACGACAACACCGCTTTCTACCAGCATTTTATAACGGGTTTTACGAACTTCTTTGTCGGGATGACAGATGAGCTGGCAGTTGCCGCAGGTTAATCCCACCTTGTCTCCCGGCATAATGACATTGAATAAGGCCGATCCGGTTTTGGGACTTTTAAGATAGGGACCGACGGCTTTTAACAATGCCGGATAAAAATCCTCGTCTTTGTCCGGAATGGGAAAACGACCGGGTGACCAGGTCGACCACTTGCCGGATTTGTGCAGCCCGGTAAACCCTCCGCAAACATAATCGCAGCGGCTGTGGTGGTGCTTTTTGGAACCGGAACAGAAATCTTCTGAATCCGGCAGCCTCCACCAGGTTTTCCCCAACCAATCAATGAACTTCTGATAAATCTCCTGTTCCGCCATGGGGCATATCCCCTATCAATTTATTTGTATACAAAGTTTGTTACACCCTTTGAGCCCTGGTCGCCTTCGGCGCCGCACTAGGTTTATGCACCTCTGGCGTGCGGGTAAATCCTGAACGCTGAACCCGGAAGCATCTTTTTATTGCATATCACGCAGAAAGCGCTTTAACAGCATTTTTTCCTCTAAAGAGAACGATTTTAAAAGGTCTTCATTGGTTAGGTCCCTGGCTTGCGACAATTTGGGTTTTAACTCTAGGCTCTTCGGGGTTAGATAATTTCTCAGAACCCTTTTATCATCACTGTCGGGTTCCTTTAAAATCCATCCGCCGGCAATCAATCTGTCCAGTACACCGGACAGAGTAGCTCCGTCTAAAACCAGTTTTTTGCCGATATCACTGGCTGAAAGCCCGTCTTCTCCCCACAGCACCTCCAAAATTAAATGCTGGATGGGTGTCAGGCCATAGGCTTGGAGGCGTTTTTTAAAATCACCATGGGCTTTCTGGTAAGCCTTGGCCAACAGGAAAATTATGCAATCGTCGTAGGTTTTCATTTTCGATACCTTTCGCATACAAACTAATTGAAACGCCTTGGCGAGTCAAGGGATAATTTATACCGCTTTTCATAAAAACATTCCGGCTGGTATAAGTGGTTGCAGGAAAAAACGTTTGAATAACGGAGCGTAATTTTGACAACCACTATAATCTGCCGTGTGGATTCACCATCCTTGCAGGACAAAAAAAACCACCAGCAGGGCCATGCAGGTGGTTTTCTGTTTACCGTAAACTATAATTTATGCGAAATTGCGGGGAAAATGCGACCCAATTAAGCGCTATTGGGAGCCAGGATATACTTTTCAAAATTGCCGGTTCCGTTTTGACCATAGTGGTTTTCATTTAGGCCAACGATATCACCGCAGGCGATTAATAATTCGCAGTGACTGACAATCTCGGTGGCAGCCATGATACTGCCGAATCCTTCCAGCAGACTTTCTTCGAAATGCTCCCGGGCCAGTTCTTCGGCTGTTTTCGGACCGCTTCGCAGAATTTCAATAATGGCCGCACATCTTTGCACATGGTGGTCCAGCAGTTCGTTTACGCGACCCGCCAGTTGAAGGCCGTTCCATTGACCTTTATAGTAGAAGCGATGAGCGGGCAGTACCAGCAAATCAGGATATGTTGCGGCAATCCCGCCCAATTTTTTTAACGATTTGATGTATCGATCCAAACCAAAGATCTTGTTTGCTTGGGTATATTTAGGCTTGATGACATCAGCGATTTCGTTGAATGCTTCTTCGCGGGTGGGCCAGGGCGTAATGTCAGGCAGCACGATATCGCCCACAATGATCGCCTCGCTGCCCAACAGGACGGCGACACAATCCGGGCTATGGCCCGGAAGATGATGGGTATGCACATCCGTCATCAGTTCATTTTCACCATCACCGATTGGATCAATCTCCAACTCCTGCAATACCCTATGATAACCAAGACAATTTTTGGCGTAAAATGACTCGGGCATCGGACAATGCCAGCACTTGGCGGGGAAATCTTCCTTATGTCCGCGGGGAGCCTGGGAAGGATATTTTCGAATCAACAGTTCATATATCGCATGGGCCTTTACTCTCAGATTGGTAGTATTTACCAATTCAGCCAAACCACCGTCATGGTCCTCATGACCGTGGCTGATGAGAACGAATTCGAGATCTTGAGCTTTGATGTCGACGGATGCCATCATATCCGCCAGGTTTTTTCCCTGGCCAAAGCGCCCGGAATCCACCAGAAAGGGTTTGTCAGCCAAAACCGCATAATTCCAAGTCGGTCCCAGGTCCCAGTGCCCGCCGTAAAAGTTTTTGGTCGGCAATCCGATAATTTCCAATCCGGACGGCAGACCGAACCTGACCGTCATGCCATTGCCGCTGTCATCTCCCTGGTTGATTATTTCTTTTATATATTGTTTCAGCTTCATATAGATTTTTCCCACCCTTGCCCAAAATCCGCCAATGGTCTTATTTCCTGGATTTCAAAAGTGACTGCCGCATGGATCATTTTGCTGGCACCCTCACCGCCGTGTTTGGCAATGCTGGCTCTCATATCATCCAGTTTTTCGCCCGCGGTCTGGCACTCGGTCATCGTTACATATATCCGGACTCCTTTCCAGTCCATAATTGTCTTACCAGGCTCCATGATCATAAACATGGCATGGGGATTTTCCTGTAAATTGGCAAAGGTACGGTTATTGCCAAGGCCCATGAATATTGTTTTCTCGTCAACCATGCGGGGCGATCCAAAATAGGCGGAATTGACTTTTCCGTTTTTATCAGATGTGCTCAAGGTCCCGAGCCTTGGTTGTTTATTAAAGTATTCCCTTAATTTTTCAGTCATAACCAACCTCCATCACTGTTAATGGTTAATTGTTATATTTTATTAGGATGACAATCAGAATTTTTACATATTACGTTTTGGGGCCATTCAATCGAAGCCGTAGCGCCAGGGCGGACCGACTTCCCAATTCTTTACTTTCCCTCAAACACCGGCTCTCGTCTTTCCTGGCGGGCGGCCAGGGCCTCCCAGAAATCCGCTGATGCGATGGCTTGGTTTAAGCCTTCATTTTCGATATCGAGTGCTTTGGTTACCGCTTCGATCAACGGCTGGTGAAGCGCTTTTTTTGCCAGGCGTGTCGCCAGTCCGGCACCCTGCGGGGGTATCAGTTTCAAGGCCATCTGCTTGGCATACGGGACGAGTTCGTCATGGGGAAGCACCTTGTTTACCAGGCCCATGTCATAGAGTTTTTGAGCCGGTATTTTTTCTCCGAAAAAAATCATCTCTTTGGCTCGCTGAAATCCCACCAACCGCGGCAGCAGATAGCTGGAAGCAAGTTCAGGAATAAGGCCCAGGCTGATGAAGGGCAGCTTGACCCAGGCATGCTCGGACGCATAAATGAGATCGGCACAGGCCAGCGGAATGGTAAATCCACCGCCAATGGCCAATCCATTGACTGCAGCGATCACGGGTTTGTCCAGCCGCCACATTTTTAAACACAATCTTTTTTGGGCAATATCCGTCAGGTCGATTTCACTCTTTGTTTTTTCATCAAGGGCTTCAAGCTCCGCCAGGTTGAAATAGCCTCCGCTGCTGAAAGCTTCACCGGCCGGGTCATCACTATCCAAAGGTTTGGCGCCGGTGATGATCATGGCTTTAACGCTTTCATCCTTTTCGACAGCATCCGCTGCCCGGTAAAGTTCCAGTAAAACCAGCAGGGTTAAAGCGTTTTTAATTTCCGGCCTGTTGATGGTGATGGTCGCTATTCCGGATTCAGCGTCCTTATCATAGGTGATATTTTTTAATTCGCTTAATTTCATTAGCATCCCCTTTACAGCAGTGAATAAACCTCTTACCCTAACAATCGTCAATTAATTGTGGTGCTGTGCCTTGATGGGCTCTTTTTTAAAAATCGCATAGGTCACCAGGCCTTTTGCAATAAGGTTATCCTTTTCGTCCCGGACGTCTACATCACCAATGGCCGTCATGGTTCCTTTATGGACGATTTTTGCTTCGGCAACTATTTCTCCCCTGCTAAACGGTCTAAGGTAATTAATCTTCATTTCCAGGGTCGATATGTTTTCGTCTTTATTGATAAGTCCTATCAGGGCCATACCCACGGCCGAATCCGCCGGTGAGAAGATTGCCCCACCATGGGCCACGCCGTTGCCGTTGGCCAATTTTTCGGAAAAGGGCAACCGAATTTTAGCCCATCCCTTCTTAATCTCTAAAATTTCCATACCGAGAAGGGACCAAAAAGGGTTCTTGGTTTCCATCCAGTTCAGCAGGGATTCTTTAAAGTGAGGATTCAACTCTTCATATTCGGACATATTTCCTGTTGCTCCATTTAGTTGACATGTTTATTAGGTTTACCCGTCTATTTTATGAAATCCCGAATTAATGAATTCACCAATTCAGGCTGTTCATGAATAACCCAGTGGGTACCATCTGGTATGCGCTTAACCGTCAAATCTTCAATATATTCTTCGAGCCCATCCAAATTGCCGGTTAAAAGAGCCCGGTCCTCTTCCCCCCAGATAACCAGCGTCGGCACCTTGACCGCAAACATCTCTTTTGGCAAATTCAAAATGCTGCTTATCTGCTCTTCAACACTTTTAGAAGTCGGCGGATAAAGAGGGGACGCTCTGTAATAGTTGAGGCTGCCGGTCAAAGCCCCCGGTTGGGACCAGGCGTCGATATATTTTTGACGTTCTTCATCCGTCATCTCCCATTTGCTGCCGAATTGAACCAGTACGTCTTTTAGCCTGGCGAAGTTGTTTTCAGATAACACGCGCTCCGCTTCAGCCGAACGCAACATCAACATATAGCGGCTGGCCTTTTGCTGATCAGGGTTGTTCAACAGTTCCCTGGCGAACACGGCCGGATGGGGCGAATTGATGATAATCAATTTTTCCAGCAATTCCGGATAACGAATGGCAGCAGACCAAGCCACCGCCCCGCCCCAGTCATGGGCAACCATGATAAATTTCGCATGCCCCAGATGTTCAGCCAAGGCCCGCAGGTCCTCGATAAGATTCTTGACATGATATTTTTCAACATCCGCAGGTTTGGACGACAGGTTGTACCCCCGCATGTCCGGGGCAACGGCTTGATAATCCTGGCCGAATTCAACAAGCTGCTTTTCCCATTCGTACCAGAACTCCGGAAAGCCGTGTACAAACATGATCAGTTTCCCCTGTCCGACACTTACGTAGTGCAAAGGGATGCCGTTGACTTCGGCGAATTGGCTTTGAATGGTGGGCATTTCCTATCTCCTATTTCGTTTGGCAAGCAATCATTCAGGGTGAAAAATATTAGATATTGCCAATGCATTTTAAATGCAATAAAAATCAAGGGGATTTGGTCAAATGTCGCTCGACAATCTGGATGAATTGGCCAATTAAGACAGGAGTTTCGTGAGAGGAAAGAATCATGAAAAATCAGGCTAAATTGACGCCGGTTCGGGAGGCTCATCGTTTCGATGAGAAGGCCTTATCCGACTATCTGACAACCAGTCTGCAAGGATTCGAGGCTCCCCTGAAAGTCGAGCAATTTGAGGGCGGGCAATCCAACCCGACCTTCCTTTTGCATAGCGGTGATTTGAAATACGTGCTCAGAAAAAAACCGCCCGGCCAACTCCTGCCATCTGCCCATCAGGTGGAGCGCGAATATCGGGTTATGCAAGCCCTTGAGAAAACCAGTGTCCCGGTGCCGAAAATGCTTCATTTGTGTGCGGAAGATACCGTCATCGGAACGCCGTTCTTTGTCATGGAATATCTGCCGGGCCGCGTGCTGGCGGATTTAACCCTGCCGGATATGCAACCGCCGGAACGCCGGGCCGTATACTCTGACATGATACGGGTGCTGGCGGCATTGCACTCAGTGAATTATGTTCAGTTGGGCCTGGAGAACTATGGAAAGCCTGGTAATTATTTCAGCCGCCAGATCGGCCGCTGGTCAAAGCAGTATGCGGCAGCCAAGACCGATGAGATCGATTCCATGGAAAAACTCATGCAGTATCTGCCCGCAAATGTTCCCGAAGACGACGCCAGTTGCATCGTTCACGGCGATTTTCGTATGGAAAATATGTTGTTTCACCCCTCCGAACCCAAAGTGATTGCATTATTGGACTGGGAGCTGTCCACCCTCGGCCATCCGCTCGGAGACCTTGGTTACAGCTGCATGCCCTATCACGGAGGGGTTGCCGGCAAATTGAGCCTGGACGGCAAGGTCGGGCCCCTAACCGGCATACCGACCGAAGCGGAATTTGTCGCTGAATACTGTCGGCATACCGGTAGAGAGCAGATTCCCAACTGGAACTTTTATCTGGCCTTCTCCTTTTTCCGCCTGGCGAGCATCCTGCAGGGGGTATACAAACGCGGCATCATTGGTATTGCAAGCTCGAGCGAAGCCCTTCAACGGGGAAGCCTGGCCCGTGAGGTCGCAGATGTTGCCTGGTCTTTAATCGAAAAAACAGAATGAGGAAAAACTGACTATGTCAATGAAAACGCAGGTTTTGCTGGACGGCCTCTTTTTCCCTGAAGGACCGCGATGGCATGCTGGAAAGCTCTGGTTTTCCGATATGCAGGGCCTCCTCGTCAGGGCGGTGGATGCAAACGGCAATTCCGAAAAAATTATCGAAGTTAAGGGGGCGCCGTCCGGGCTGGGATGGCTCCCCGACGGCCGACTCCAGGTGGTTTCAATGCTCGACCGGCGTTTGCTGAGGCTCGATCCCGAAGGACTTGTGGAAGTTGCCGATTTAAATCGCCTGGCATCGTTTCACTGCAATGATATGGTCGTTGATGAACAGGGCCGGGCCTATATCGGCAACTTTGGTTTCGATTATGCAGCCAATGCTCCGGTTGAACCGGCTGAGATTGTGTTGGTGACACCGGAAGGCCATGCCCGTATCGTGGCCGAGAACCTGCTTTTCCCAAACGGAACCGTTATCACACCGGATGGTCAGAACCTGATTGTGGCCGAAACCTTTGGCAATCGTCTAACCGCATTCGATATAGAATCTGACGGTTCCCTTAATAACCGCCGGATATGGGCCGGGCTGGAAGGTGTTTTCCCGGATGGCATCTGTCTGGATGCCGAGGGAGCCGTCTGGGTGGCGGCACCCCACCCTGGTGAAGTTTTGCGGGTGCTTGAAGGAGGAAATATTACGGATCGTGTGGCCGTATCAACCAGGCCATATGCCTGTATGCTTGGCGGAGATGACCGCTGCACATTGTTTATCTGCACGGCGGGATCGGCTATTCCGGATGAGGTTCGGACCGCACCGGGTGGAAAAATCGAGACAATCCGGGTTAAAGTACCCGGCGCCGGACTTCCATGACTCGAAGACAATGAACCATTTCAGTTGTTGGCCATGAAAAAGTCGACCGCTTCTTTATTGAATTGAAATAAAACAACCAATGCTTATTTTTAAAGTCCATACCTCTATAGCTTAAAGGAAACCCGATGACTGCAGAATTGTCACCAAAATATAATTTCGAGGTTGGCGTTTATAGGCCACCCAGCGAAGGCGGCAGTTTTTCGTTGCTGCTCAGAATCACCCGCAATTGCCCTTGGAATCGCTGTGCTTTTTGCAACATGTACAAAACCGAAAAATTTGAGATCAGATCCCCCGAAGAAATCAAGCGGGATATCGACGCCATCGCTGCCATGTGCAACGATTTGAAAGAAATTTCTCACAACCTCGGATTAAGCGGCCGAATCACCCGGGACACCGGCATCGAACTGATCCGCAAAAATCCGGAACTCAATTACCACCACGGGTTTGGAATGGTATTCAACTGGCTGCAATCCGGCGCAAAAACAGCATTTTTACAGGATGCCAACAGCCCGATCATGAAAACGGACCAATTTATCGACGTATTGCAATATCTTCGTAAAACCTTCCCCTCCCTGACGCGGGTCACTTCCTATGCCCGTTCTAAAACCCTGGGACAAAAAAAATTGGAAGAGCTCAAGGCCATTCGCGCAGCCGGATTGGACAGGCTGCATGTGGGTTTGGAATCCGGTGACGATGAGTTATTGAAAAAAATTAAAAAAGGCGTCACCGCCGAAGGTCACATTAAAGGCGGTCAAAAAGCCATGCAGGCCGGATTCCAGCTGTCTGAATACTGGATGCCGGGTTTGGGCGGCAAGGAAATGTGGGAAAACCACGCCCGAAATACCGCCCGGGTCTTAAGCGCAATCAGCCCTGACTATATCCGCTCCAGGCCGCTTTTCCCCCAGCCCGGAACACCGATATACGAATGGGAAGTAAGCGGTGATTTTCAGATGCTGTCAGCCGATGAGCACTTGACCGAGCTAAAGCTGATGATCGAAGAATTGAACGTCACCTCAAGGGTTTGCTTTGATCATGCCGGCAATTACTGGCTCAACCGCAACGGTGGTATTTTGCTCAGTCACGGCTATGAAGGATACAAATTCCCGGAAGAAAAGCCAAGAGTCCTGGCACTAATCGATGAAGGTCTGAAGGCCGGGAACCAGGTGCCGGAATTTTTGCATCTTTAGGAGAACGCGATGACGGAAGACAGCAAAAAAACAGTCGTTCGTTCGTGGAATGAATGGGACCCTTTAAAGCATGTTATCGTTGGAAGAGCTGACGGCACCCATATTCAGGCACCCGAGCCTGCGGTTCAATTAGATTTTCCGAATTATGGATATCCGCTGGGAACCTTCGGCCCCCTGCCAAAAGAAATGGAAAAAAAAGCCGGCGCACTGTTGGACAATTTTGCTGATATTCTAAAAAAGCGGGGCATTCGTGTCGATCGCCCTACTCCCCTGGACTTCAGCCAGACCATCCAGACCCCCGACTGGCAGCAGGGCACCATGTTCGGCTGCATGCCCCCCAGGGACGTGCTCCTGACCGTCGGCAATGAAATCCTTGAAGCACCCATGTCTTTTCGCAGCCGCTGGTTTGAATACCTGTGCTACAGGCCCCTGCTGGAACAGTATTTTAAGGAGGATACCAACTTTCGCTGGGAAACCGCACCAAGACCGCGCCTGGCCGAGAAAACCTATAAAAAAGACTTCTGGCAAAAATGGAACGCGTCAAGCGAAAAAGAAAAGTGGCAGCACACGGAAAACGGCGACTGGATTATAACGGAAGCCGAACCTCTGTTCGATGCCGCCGATGTAGCCCGGTTTGGAAAAGATCTGTTCGTTCAGAAATCCATGGTGACCAATGACGCCGGTATTGAATGGCTGCGACGACACTACCCGGATCATCGGGTGCACAGGGTGACCTATAGGGAGATGCTTCCCTGGCATATCGATGCCACTCTCATCCCCCTGCGTCCCGGTCTGGTGCTGGTGAATCCCGAGCGCTACCCCCTGGACAAAAAGCATAACGAGCTGTTTAAAAAGAATGACTGGGAACTTGTGGAAGCCCCAAAATCGGTTCGCAAGGAAAAGATGCCGCTGTGCACCTGCAGCCTGTGGTTGAATATGAATTGTCTGGTGATCGATACCAAAACCGTCTGTGTTGAAGCCGCTGAAACCCCCATGATGGAGCTGCTGGATAAATACGGCTTTGAGGTAATCCCGGTACCGTTATTTGAGGTATCTCCCTTCGGCGGCGGATTGCACTGTGCCACCGCCGATGTTTATCGCGAAGGCGCCCTGGAAGATTATTTTCCGAAGCAAGCAAAAGGGTTTTAGCGAGTTGCACGTTGCGTGTTTCGCGTTACGGGATGCGGGTTACGCGTTGCGGGTTACGGGGTGCGGGTTACAGGGTGCGGGTTACAGGGTGCGGGTTACGGGGTGCGGGGAAAATGCTATTGCAGATCTGAATATTCTGTCCAATTCTCAGCATAGAACTTTATTGGCGTGGGAGCGGCTTCCCAGCCGCGATAGGCTGAATTGCAACTGGATAATCGCGGCTGGAAAGATGCTCCTGCATTCAAGAAATCATTAATTCTAAGTTCTTTCCCTCTTTCAAATCCAAGATCCGAAATCCCAAATCCGAAATCTAAATTATTCTCCGCTAAACGCCGGCTCACGTTTTTCCAGAAAGGCGGTAAACCCTTCGATGCAATCTTTTGACTTGCCGACAATGGCACTGCCCTCTTCTTCTACTTTAAGTCCCGCATCCAACCCACTGTAATCAAAAGCAGAAATTGCTCTCAAGACTGCGCCGACAGCCAGGGGTGGCCGTTTGGCCAGCACCTCGGCAAAAGCCATGGCGTCGTCCATTAATCTGTCCTTGGTGGAAATCTGATTGATCAAACCTATCGAAAGCGCTTCTTTGGCACCCATGCGTTTGCTGAACAGAATCATATCCAACGCTTTGGCTTTACCGACGATACGCGTGAGGCGCTGGGTGCCGCCCCAGCCGGGTATGATACCCAGATTCAATTCGGTCAGTCCGACGGTGGCCTTGGGATCGTCTATCATGATTCTGAAATGGCAGCTTAAGGCCAGTTCAAGCCCCCCACCCATGGCAAACCCATTAATCGCGGCAATCACCGGTTTGGAAAAACGATCGATACGGGTCCAGATTTCGCGGCCTTTAGGGCTGATTTTATAGGAATTGGCGGCGTCGCTAACATCAAAACCGGCTGAAAAGCATTTTTCACCGGCGCCGGTTAATATAAGCACCCGAATATCCTTGTCGTTTTCAATTTCGTCTATGGCCTTCTCAAAATCCTCCATCAAACCCAGGTTCCAGGCGTTTACCGGGGGATGGTTGAGGGTAAGGATGGCAATGTCATCCCTTTTTTCCAATATTAGATTATCGTAATTCATAGTGTTTCTCCTTATCCTAAGCTTGAGGCTTTTGGTGCCAGGCGTCAGGTGTCAGGTGTCAGTGGAACGACTGAACTTTCAGATTCCTGACACCTGAAACCTGACACCTGAAACCTTCCTATACCTGAAACCTGACACCTGAAACCTATTTGAAGCCTTAAACCTGAAACTTTCCAATTTTGGTTGGCTCTATAAGAACCAACTTGACAGCTAATTCACTGGTGTCATCGACTCTATAAACGCCTCCAGCCGTGTCTCCACCTGGGCATCCGAATATACCCGGGGGTCGTTTTGATCGGCTTCAATCACAACCCCCGGCTTGCCGGTCAATTTAGTCAAGTCATCCTGTAAGCAATACATACCAACCGAGTAAGGTTTGCAGGATCGATTGGAGTGCATGATAAAACCGGTCAGTGAAAATTCTTCGATCAGTTCGGCCAAATATTTTATCCGTTCCTTAAAGCCCAGGTTTATGTAAACATCCAGATAGGACCTGGCCAGGGCTTCGTAAACCTCACTGGCCCGGGTAACATCAATATTGCTGTAGCCGCCCCAGCTGTTGGCATACGTCGTTACCACCAAAGTTGTTTTCTTTTCCTCGAAAAAGCTCTCAAGCCGCCGCATTTTAAACCAGATGGGAAGATTGTCCCACAAGACGCGGTATTGTTCATCGGGTATGGTTCCGATTTTTTTAGCGGCCCGCTCGGCAACTTCATCATAGAGCAATTTATAGTAATCCACACATTCCCGGGTCCCCCGCAGGGTTACAATGGGACCCAGATGAATAAAGGTATCCAGGCTGTTAAAGGGCGACGGTAAGGTTTGGCCCAGATAAAGCATGTCTTTCCAATATTTTGAAGCTTCCCGGCTAAGCTTGAGAACTTCCATGAATCGCTCACGATCAAAGGGTTTGCCGGTAAAATCCGCTAAAAATTTCTCCAGATCCTTAAACTGCGAAACGGTGTAATTAACCAGGTCTGTGGTCAGTCCGTCATGAAGAAACGGGGTATCGACGATGAATAAGGGCACATCATATTTGCGGGCAATCACTTCATACCATTTTATGACCGTCTTGCAGATATTGGTGGAGCATAAAAGAAAATGCGGTGCGGGCAGTCCGGCCGCCGGGCCTCCCTGTTTTATGTCGGCGCCAAAATCGGTGCGGGCATAGGCGCAGATGTCCATGGAAAAACCTTCCGCTTCGGCTGCTTCCATCAATTCGATGGATTGATGGTTGGCGGCACACATGGCGGCATAATTCTCCGGATAAATCGGCAAGACATCCATGGCATAGAGAAACTCCACCGGAGCGCCGCTGGTTATCCAGGCAATCGGCTTTGTGGTGGTGGTTTTAGCCTCTATATAGTAATTTGTCAGGAGCTCTTTCATTTTGTGGTAAGCGTTGAATTTGGTCATGGCGGTACTTCTCCCCAAATTTTGTCGTAACTTAATGGGACACCGATTTTCGCAATTAATAAAACAGCTGATAAGCTCGTGAGTTCATAAGTTCGTAAGCAAAAAAAGTGAATGCTCAGTGGCCCATCGATCATTGTTCTCAGCCTATGTCCAGATGGGCGTTCAGACTGAGCCTTTGGTCTGTTGTCGCAAGCTTACCAACTTAGGAACTTATGAACTTACGAGCCTTTTTCTTCCGTCCTTAAGCTTAGCTGTTTTCCAGTATTTCACAAAAGGCGTTGATTCTTGTCTTCAGTTGATCAAAATTGGTCATGGTAAGCTCCAGATCAATAAAGGCCGCCGGAATGCCCTCATCTTTAAGCCGCTTCATAAGCTGGGGCCGGTCAAAGGCATCCGGTTCGCAAAATTTTATATACCAGAACAACACACCGTCAGCCCCTGAGCCTTTTACCTTCTCCGTTATATACGCATGCCGGTCATTGTCCGGATTGTAAATACAGCAGCAAGGTACTGGATTAAATAGATATTCGGTGATTCCCTGCGCCAGGTCATCGGTTTTCAAATCCCCCTTGGCAACTGTTCGCCAACCATTGGCAAAATCGTCATCAACAATGCATACCCCTGACTCATCAAAAATTTCATAAACCTCGAGAGGATCAAAAACCATGCCTGAGAGAAACAATTTAGGTCTGCTATTGTCGTCTCCTTTGAGCTGATCCAAATCTGTCAGCAAATCCTCAAGCATCCCGTTGTAAATGTCTGCCGGCAGAAAAAAGGCTGATTTGATGACGGTATAGAAATCATGGTTTTTAACAAGCCCCGGTTTTTCACGCCGGATCCTGTAAAACCGTCTTTGCAGCGCCCGGGTATGGCCAAATCGTTTTGATGCTCGTTGCAGTGTCTCGGGTGTCATTTTCTTTCCGGTGATTTCTTCCAATCCGTCGGTGACGGATTGAACAACACTTTTCAGATATTTGTTTCGGGCCTCCACCGTACGGGTAATCGGGATCGAGAGTTCCAATGTCGGCTTGGTGAAAATACTGCGATAAATTTCACGCAAATTCACCAGGGTGTCGCAAAAGGAGGTAAAAGCATAGGCATTGACCATTTTGGCAATCCCTCTCAGCTCCAGTTCAAGAATAGATCTTGCCACTGAGCAGCAATAGGATTGCAAATAGGCATCAGACTTTTCAATTGGGAGATTATTGCCCCAGAGCTGCACCGGGTAACCTCCGGCGGCATCTACCAACTCCATTGGGAAATAGGCCGGCATGACACCGATCACAGGGCGACCGAGCTCTTTTTCAAATTTCAGAACTGTTTGCGAGACGTTGCCAACTACATCGTGGAAAGGTTGAAACATATTTTCTGCCTCTTCGCCTATTATTAATCAGGGAGTTAAAATTGACGGTTTCTTTTATCCCGACTTTGTTGTCGATAATCAGAAAATATCTTAATATAAATTCTAACATATTTTCTGCTTACAAGCCCACTGCGCTTCAAGCTGATTAAAAGGATTGGTCGAGTCTTCACGACTTTTATTGCCTGAATTCAGAAAATATCACCAATCATATTCTTCCCTCTCAATAATCGTGGCCACACCCTGCCCGCCGCCTACACAGGCATTGGCGCAGCCGTAGCGGGCACCCTTGGCTTCCAGGATACGTGCCAGTGTTCCGGTCAAGCGGATACCGGTTGCTCCCAGGGGGTGTCCGATAGCAATGCCGCCACCCATCACATTGACGCTTTCCGGATCAAGCCCCAGTTCCGCGATGCAATTGAGCGCCACAATCGCAAATGCCTCGTTGATTTCCCAGAAGTCAATTTCTGAGGCTTTAAGGCCGGCCCTGTCCAGGGCCTTCCGGCTGGCCGGAACCGGTCCGTAACCCATGATAGTGGGATCCACACCCGCAAATCCAATGGAGCGGATGGTTGCCAGGGGTTTGATCCCTTTCTTTTTGGCGGTATCCTTGGACATCAATACCATGGATGTGGCGGCAGCGTTTAAAGGAGAAGAAATCCCGGCCGTGATGACGCCGTCCTTTTTAAATGCCGGTTTAAGAGAAGCAAGGCCCTCCAGGGTTGAATCCCCCCGCACGGCCTGATCTTTGTTCACCACCATCATGGAGCCATCGCCCTGCTCGGCTTCAATGGGCATAATTTCACCGTCAAAAAATCCTTCTGCCTGGGCCGCGGCAGCGCGCTGATGGGAACGCAAGGCCCATTTGTCCATATCTTCCTTGGTATAGTCGGTCTGCGCGAAAAGTTTTTCAGCCGTCAGCCCCATATTCGTGGCCGTCATCATGTCCCAGTGCTGATACTTCGGATCCAGGTAAAGGGTCATATTCGGTACGATGGCGCCCCTGTCAACCAGGGCCCCCCCCATGGGCACCCGGGTCATGTGCTCCATGCCGCCTATGAGCACCACATCGGCAAACTCCTGGGCAATTTCCATGAATCCAATGTGAATCCCGGCCATGGCCGAACCACACTGCTGATCGACGAATTTGGCAGCGATGGTATTGGGAAGATTGGCTAAAAATAAAGGATTACGCCCCCCGTACGTCCATTGCTCGCTGACACCGGTGGCACAGCCAACCAGAAAATCATCAACTTCCTCAGGTGCTACGCCACTTTTCTGGATCACTTCGGGTAAAATTTTGGCCAGCAGTTCATCGGATCTCATTTTGCAAAACCAATCCCGCGCCGGGTCGTTGGGCCTGGACCGGGTTTGGGCTGTTCTCAAATATCCGGCAATGACGACTTCTCTCATGGGACACCTCCTGTTTAGTGTTAAGTTGAATGAGTTGATTAAGTTTATTAAAATGTTATTCCTGATAAAATTTCTTTCCGGATTCTGCCATTTCTTTTATCAGATCGGCCGGCTTGAAACGCAGACCGTATTGCTTTTCAAGGGCCGCAAGCTTCTCGCAGACGTTTTTGATCCCCCATTTGTCGGCATATCTCAGAATACCCCCCCTGTAGGGGGGAAAACCGGTACCGTAAATCATGGCCAGGTCCATGTCCTGGGGACGATCGCAGATGCCCTCTTCCATCATGAGAGCGGCCTCATTAATTCCAAGAGCCAGCATGATGTCAATGACTTCCTCTTGCGACATTTGCTTTGGGGATACGTTGTTGTCTTTGAGATATTTTTGGACAGCATCGGCCACTTTAGGATTGGGAACCGGCTGACCGCTGCTGTAATCAAAATATCCGGCACCGGTTTTGCGCCCATAGCACCCTGTCTGATAAATGACCTCCGTGAGCGGATGAACTTTGTAGCGCTCGCCCAATCTCTTTTCAAAGGTTTTGTTGACGTGGTAATTGATGTCGATGCCGGTAAGATCGGACAGGGTGGCCGGCCCCATGGGCATACCGAATTCCATCATGGCCGTTTCTATAACCGCGCCGGGCACTCCGTCGGCCGAAAGAAAGGTCGCACCTCCGAATAGTCCGCCCAGCTGTCTGGACACATAAAATCCCGGCCCGTCATTGACGACGATGGGTATTTTTTTGATGGCCCGCGCAAAGGACACACTGGTTGCCAGGGTCTGGTCGGAAGTATTAGCCGCACAGATAATTTCCAGCAGCATCATACGGTGGGCCGGATTGAAAAAATGCAGGCCGATCATCCGGCCGGGATCATCAAGTATGGAAGCCATCTCCGTTATCGGCAGGGCCGATGTGTTGGTTGCGAAAATGGCATCCGGTCCGCAGATCCTCTCGAGCTTTTTCCAGATGTCCTGCTTGACCGTCATATCTTCCAGAACGGCTTCGATAATCAGGTCAACATTCTTTAAGTCAGTCAGGGAGGTTGTTGTCGAGAGCTGATTTTCGAGCATGTCGTCCAGATCCGCCTGTTTCATCTTCCTCTTCTTGATGGGGTATGCAAAGGTCTTGCGAACCGAATCGATCCCCTTTTCCAAAGCCCCGCTGTTGATATCCCACAGCACGGTCTTAAATCCGCCCTTGAGCAGCAGGTTGACAATACCGGACCCCATGACGCCGCCGCCGAGCATGGCGACTTTTTTGATCTTGGCCGGTTCGAGACCTTCTATGCGAGGCAGCCTTCCGGCAGCACGGGTGTTCAGAAAGATGCCGATCAGGTTTTTGGCCACATCCGACACCGCGCAGTCGGCAAACAATTCCGCTTCCCGCTTGAGGTCGGCGTCGATGTCATAGCTGAGCCCCTTATCTATGGCTTCAACGGCTTTAAAGGGTGCAATATAGCCTTTGGCCTGGGCCGCCATCATGGCTTTGCTAAAATCCATCAGGGCCTTTTTCTCGGCAGCGCTGGGAATCCAGTAATGACGGTTGCGGGTGGCCCGGGCCTTGACCTTCAACTCGCCCGAAATAAAGCGGCCGGCCGCTTTGACGGCGGCCTCCAACAGTTTGTCGGGATCCGCGACCTCATCCACCAGTCCTCTCTGAAGGGCCACCTCCGCTTTAATGGGTTTGCCAATGGTAATCATCTCCAGGGCATAACGCAGGCCGATAAGGCGCGGCAGGCGTTGGGTTCCGCCGGCCCCCGGGATAAGGCCGATCTGAACTTCCGGCTGTCCCAGATTGACGCCCTTGACGGCCGCCCGATAATGACAGCACATGGCAAGTTCCAGCCCACCGCCCAGACAGTTGCCGTTGATGGCCGCCACCACGGCTTTGGGCCCGGTTTCGATCTGGTTCATAAACTTTATGCCTTCCATCATCCCGGAGACGAGCGCTGCTTTGTTCTCCAAATGCTGAATTTCGGTGATATCCGCCCCGGCGATGAAATTTTTACCGGTTCCGGTCAGGACGATGGCTTTTACAGCGCTGTCACCATAGGCCTCGCCGAAAGCCTCTGCCAGATCAGCCCGAAACTGGGTCGACAGCTGATTGACCGGCGGATTGTTCATGGTGAACACGGCCACATTGTCCCTCATTTCCACCTGGATTGTTTGGTAGTCCGTTTTCATTTTTCTAACCCCCTCCCCTTGTTTTTTGGGTGTTTTGTCTCTTGCTATTAATATAATTTTATTGGTTTTAGGATTTAGGTTGCGGGTGTCAGGTTCTGTAAATCAGAATCCGGAGATTGGGGCCAACCTCTGAAATATAATTCAATATCTGATTTATACACAGCTAATTCTTCGGACACCTGCCAGCGTCGATCTTTTTCTGGTACTTTGCGTTCCAATGTTTTCTCCAAGCCATTCAGCATGCGAATGCATTCTTTGTAACGATCACGAAATTCTTGATATGTCTTATCGTTGATATACCCTTTAAGTTTCGCCATAAACAGGTGATGAATTGTCTCACCAGCCTCCCCTCTGCTGCGATTCACACCTTCTATTTTATTGCGAATATGCCGGTCATCATTTTTCTCTGCCAGTTGAACAGGCGAACTGTTGGAGGAGCGTCTTGCCTGACTCCCTAATTCATACTTTTCCTCTTTGGGCCAGGTGTGTGTCAAATCGCATACATCATTATGCAATTGACACAACCTCTTATAGACCTCAAGATCCTCCACGTCCAAGTAGTTCTTTGTTGCCATTATACGCCCCAACCCACTAGTAATCCGACTAACCGACACTGACACCTGAAACCTGACACCTTCTTTTACCTGATAGCAATAACGATTAACTATTTTTCCTGCTTGGCGGCTTCCTCATCCCGCAGTACTTTCCTGAGAATCTTGCCCACTGCCGATTTGGGAAGCTCACTGCGAAACTCAACCATTTTTGGCGCTTTGTAGGCGGCCAGCTTTTCTTTGCAGAAAGCGATGATATCTTCCTCGGTTATGGTTTCGCCTTCCCTGGGCACCACGAAAGCCTTTACCGTTTCTCCGCGGTACTCATCGGCAATCCCCACGGCCACTGCTTCGGCAACCTTGGGATGCTGATAGAGCACCTCGTCAATCTCACGGGGATAAATGTTGTATCCCCCGGCAATTATCATGTCCTTTTTGCGGTCCACAATGGCAAAGTAGTCATCTTCATCCTGCACGACGATGTCACCGGTGGATAACCAGCCGTTTTTCATCTGTCCGGCGGTCTCCTCGGGATTGTTCCAGTATTCTTTCATTATCAACGGACTGCGAATGATCAATTCTCCAGGTTCACCTTGGGCCACATCCTCCTCACCGGTTTCCAGATCCACGACTCTGACATCCGTATCCGGAAAGGGGATACCGATGCTGCCGGCCTTGCTCATTCCCAACAGCGGATTGGCAATGCCGAGCGAGGTTGTCTCGCTCATACCCCAGCCTTCGCCGTAGTTGATGCCCATATCCCGGGTCTGATCGATAAGCTCCGTGGGCAAGGGCCCACCGCCGCTGTTGAAGAGCCCTAATTTTTTTCCCAGTTCCAATTCCTCAGCTTTGGGATGATTGATGACGGCATTGATCACGGTCGGCACGGCTGGGAAAAAGGTGATTTTTTCGAAATTGGCCAGAATCCCCATGAACTCATCAATTTCAAAGCGCGGCACCAGGATCTGGGTGGCACAGTTAAACATGCCCCAGTTTAGCACAACGATGGTGCCGTAAACATGAAAGAAAGGCAAAAGCGCCATAACCGTGCGCTTCTCGAGAGGTGTCAGAGCCGTAAAGGCGGAACCCCACAGGGAGCATTGCAGCGTGGCGGCTACCAGATTCCCGTGGGTGAGAACCGCGCCTTTGGGCAAGCCGGTGGTGCCTCCGGTGAACTGGATCAGGGCCGGGTCGTCCGGCAATAGGTCAATCCGGGGCAACCGGGTGCTGGAAACATTTTCCAGCAGTTGCGAAAAATGATGCCACCCTTCTTCCAATTCCAATTCTTCGTAAGTGCTCTTTTCGAATCCATCAATGTAATCGGTCACCCGCGTGACGACAACCCGGTCGATATCCACTTCCTGGCAAAGGGGCCGGATTTTAGGCAACACCATATCAAAGGTAAAAAGGGTTGAAACACCTGTGTCAGTGATAAGGGCTTTCAATTCATCAACCGTATACATGGGGTTCAGGTTGACAACGACGGCGCCCAGGTTCTGAGCGGCATAATAGGCAATGATATACTGGGGACAATTCGGCAGGTGAACCCCGATGCGATCCCCCTTTTTAACGCCCAACTCCCCTAATGCATTGGCCATTCGCAAAACCTGCTGTCTGAGATCCCAGAAGGTTATTTCGGTACCGAAAAAATTGGTTGCCGGTTTGTTCGGGAAACTGCCGGCTGGAATGTTTAAAAACTGGTGGGCCGGAACGCGCGGGTAACGAATGGTCAAAGGAACATTGTAGTCATAATGGCGTTGCCAGGGTCTGATTTGCATTACTTAGCCTCTCAAAATTTAAAGCTGATAGGCCACAGCTGACAGCAGAATGCTTCGGAATTGCCAATTCTAAGTTTATTTCTGTTTTGTCATTCCGGGCTTGATCCGGAATCCAGTGCTGTTTCAGGGTCTTACGTTTCTGGATGCCGGATCAAGTCCGGCATGACAAGCAAAGTTTAAGAGCTTTTTTGAATTGCAGCATAGCCTCATAGGCGCTCATCAAGTCAGCTTAATCAACTCGATCAACTTAATCAACTATCTTTATTCTACAACCCGCCAAAGCCTTCATCGGAAATTTCAATGGCAGCGGCACAACCGCCCTGAATCGCATCAATTCTGCCGGAAGTTACTGGAAGCTCTGTGCGGATGAAAAAATCGGCTGTTTTGATTTGGCCTTCATAAAAAGCGACATCCTTTTTTTTGGGCTTTCCAGCCAGCTTCTCCGAAGCAACCACTGCGCGCCACAACAGCATCCAGGCCATGATAGTGTCGCCCATGGCATACAAAAACGGCAGGGCATGGGCAAAAGCCACTTTAAAGTCTTTCGACATGGCCATTTGCCCTATGTGTATGGCAACTTCGCCGAGGCGGTTGGCAGTGTTTTCAACCCTGACACCCAGATCCTTCAATTCATCAACCGCTTTGGCCTTTGAGGCGGTGTGCTGGATTTCTCCCAGAAAATTCAAGAAAACCAGCCCTTTTTTTGTCCCGATTTTGCGGGCCAGCAGATCCATGGCCTGGATGCCGCTGGTGCCCTCATAAATTGAAGTGATTTTACAGTCCCGGGCGTATTGCTCCACCAGGTAGTCCCTGGTGTAGCCGGCACCGCCGAAGACCTGGATGGCCTGAATGCAGACCTCATGCCCCTTGACCGCCATGTAGTCTTTGACAATCGGGGTCAGCATCGAAAAAAGATCACCGTATTTCTCCTGTTCTGCGGCCGAATCGGTAATCAGCGCCTGGGATCCGCAGCGGGTCATGTAATAAAAAAAACTGCGCATCCCGTCGACATAAGACTTCATCCACAAAAGATTGCGGCGCACGTCCGGATGCCTGATAATTGCAACCGAGGGGGCACTATGATCCGCAAAATTTTCGAGGTCACGCCCCTGGATGCGTTCCCGGGCATAGTTGACCGCCAGCAGATAAGCAGCAGATGCATAGGTCATGCCCTGCAAACCGGTGCTCATGCGGGCGTGATTGATCATGTTGAACATGACCTTCATGCCCTGACATTCCTCTCCCAGCAGATAGCCGATGCAGCTGCCCTTGCTGCCAAGGGTCATGCTGCAGGTGGCACTGGCGTGGATGCCGTGTTTTTCTTCGACGCCCGAGCAGACAATATCGTTGCGGCCGCCGAGGCTGCCGTCGTCATTGACAAAATATTTAGGGACAATAAACAACGAAATCCCCTTGGTACCGGCCGGATCGCCTTCGATGCGGGCCAGAACCGGATGGATGATGTTATCAACCAGGTCGTGTTCGCCGTTGGTGATAAATATTTTGTTTCCGCTCAGAGAGAAGGTGTCGTCACTGTTGCGCACGGCGGTGGTTGTCAGGGCCCCGACGTCGGATCCGGCCTCGGGTTCGGTCAGCAGCATGGTACCGCCCCATTCGGCCGCCGTAAGCTTTTTGACATATTTTTCTTTTTGCTCCGGCGTGCCGTACAAATTGATGATATGCGCGGTGCCGTTTCCCATGGTGGCATAGCAGTAAAGGGCCCAGTTAGCACCCAGAAAGTATTCGGCGGCGGCGGCACCGATGAAAGCCGGGGCCCCCTGCCCTCCCATTTCCTGGGGCACGCCCAGATTGTTCCATTCGCCTTCCTGGATCAGTTTGTAGACCCGGTGAAAGCTTTCCGGCACCTTTACGACCCCGGCATCGAAAGCCACCCCCTGCTCGTCTCCTTCGGCCATTATCGGAAGCAGTTCTTTAACCGCCAGCGCCCGGGCTTCGGTAAGAATCATGTCACAGGTTTTTTTATTGAACTCCCGGTAGGTCTCGTGCTTTAAAATTTCCTCACAATTCATCTGCTCCCAGATTACAAAATCCTGGTCTCGTCGGTCGGCTACTTGCTGTGGCATGGTTCAGAGCTCCTTGGTTTTCAGATTGAAATCAATCTTGCTGTTTATGAAATATCTTTGAATGATACCGTCGATGATTAACATAACGTGCAGTACGTTACATGAAAAGTATGCAATACGTTACACACCAATACCATTTATAATATTACAAAAATTTGTCAATAAAAATTGTTTAATTTTTCTTCTTGACTTTTTTTGGAGCATTGGTTTATGACCAAACAATCAATTCTTTAGCGACATGTTACGATCACTTGCCTCATCAAACCAACCGAGGTAATCATGAAGATTAGCCAACTGGTCAAACAAACCGGTGTTCCCAAGGAAACCATCCATTTTTACATCCGCGAGGGCCTTTTGCGCAAACCCCGTAAATCAGGCGTAAACTCCGCCGAATATAATGAAACCTACGTGGACCAGATCCAACTGATCAAGGATCTCAGAGACAATTATTACCTGCCGATCCCTGAAATAAAAAAAATCGTCAAGGATTTCCGCAAACAATCCCCTTCGGACCAGGCCGTATCGCAGTTTCACAGCCGCTTTTTCCGGCCGGCCGAGCGTATGTTTGCCAATGAGATCAAAGGCCGGGATGCTTTTTGTCAGGAAACCGGTCTGGGGAAAAAATGGCTGGCCAAAGCTGAAGAATGGGGCGTAATTACACCGGATATTCTCGAAGACGGCGAAGTGGTATATTCACCCAATGATGTTGCCATCGGCAAGCTGATGGTGGATATGGATCGACTTGGTTTTGGCCCCAGGGATGGGTTTGACCCGGAGGATCTGCGCTATATCGGCGAATTTTTGAGAAAATACGTTGTCGATATCGTTAAGAAATACTACCAGAACAATCTGGAGAAAATGACTTCAAAGGAATACGTTGAAAAAGCCAGCCAGTATCACGAACTCATCAGTTTGTTTTTCTACCACCTTTACCGCAAATTTGTCCGGGAATCTACCCGACGACTGCTTGAATACCGTGAAAAATAAGACCGCAACATGCTAGAACTCGCTCCGAATATCTTTTATATCACCGGGAAAAATAACTCCCGCTTTCCTTATTGCGCCTGCCTTTATTTAAGGGGCAAAAAATTGCGGGTGTTAATCGATGTTGGTATGGGGGCTGAAAATCTAGGACCGGTCAAGGAAATGGGCATTGATCTTCTGATTTTGACTCATTGCCACATCGATCACCGCTTAACACGCAACGAAATATTCGATGTCCCCGTCTGGTGCCATGAAACTGAAGCAATTTATTTAAAGGACCGCGAGTACTTTTTCACTTCAATGGGTTTGAAGCGCAGCGGTCTTGACTTAAACGGCCTTTTTGACTTTGCACACGGAACGTTCGATACGCAAATTGACCATCGGTTAGTCGATGGAGAACACATTGAACTGGGGGGTATCACTCTGGAAACCGTCCATACCCCCGGGCACACACCCGGTCACATGGCGTTTTTTATTCCGGAGCATGATTTACTCTTTGCAGGGGATATAGACCTAACGCCTTTCGGACCATTCTACGGGCATGATTTTGCTGATATCAGCGATTTTCTTGCCTCAATTGAGAAATTAAGGCAGATAGAGGCCAAAATGGTAATAAGCGGGCATGCCGGCCCCTTTAACGACCATTTGCCTGAGAGATTCAGAGAATATGGGCAGGTCATTCACAGTAGAGATCGGCTGCTGCTGGAAAAGCTTGGTCACCCAAAATCCGTAGAAGATTTTAAAGGCAGCAATCTTTTCTACAAAGCCTACCCGGACTTTCCGGACTTGATTCGTTGGTTTGAGCTTGTTCATATTGAAAAACACCTAAATCGGCTAAAGGTCTTGGGAAAGGTTCGGATGGAAGGCAATAAGTGGGTAAGGGCGGAGGGCATAGAGCAGAGCGCCTAGCGCACTTGAATACGGCGCTGGCAAATAAGACTGAACTTGTGAAAATTTAAAATATTTCTCAATAGGGTTCAATGATCAGGAGAGATATATGAGCAATGACATTATCAACCAAACCGATGGCGACGTTAAGATCGTCCGCACCACTTCGACTTTCGACTGTGGCGGGCGATGCCCCCTCAAGCTTTACATAAAGGACAACCGAATTCTACGGGTTGAAGGCGACGATATTGCCGAACCGGACCAACTCAGGACCTGTCTGCGATGTCGGGCCTTGCGGCAGTACGTCCACCATCCCCAGCGCCTGATGTATCCTCAAAAACGCATCGGTGAGCGTGGCGAAGGCAAATTTGAGCGAATTTCGTGGGACGAAGCCCTGGAGATGCTGGCCGGCCAGTTGACCCGCGTAAAAGAAACATACGGCAACGAGGGCATATTCCTGGCCACCGGCGGAGGCTATCTGGCCGGCCTTCACAACGGGGGATTCGCCGCCCAGCGTCTGATGAATCAGTTCGGTGGTTGTGTTACCCATTACGGCAACATTTCCTCCGAGGGTGCCGTCTGGGCCTCTCTGACCCAGTATGGTTCCGTGATGGTCGGCAACAGCCGCGAAGATATGTTGAATTCCAAATTGATTATTCTCTGGGGCTGGGATCCGGCCCGCATGATTTCCGGCACGAACACCATGTATCACCTCATTAAGGCCCGCGAAAATGGGGCCAGGGTGATTGCGGTCGATCCCCGCTACCACGACACAGCCGCCACCGTGGCCGACGAATGGATTCCGATCCGGCCCGGCACTGATACAGCCATGATGGTGGCCATGGCCAATGTTATGATCAGGGAAAAGCTGCACGATCAGGCCTTCCTTGACAAATTCACCGTCGGATTTGACAAATTTAAAGCATACGTCCTTGGGCAGGAAGATGGCGTCAATAAGACCCCCCAATGGGCGGCGGAGATCTGCGGCGTTGAGGCCGATGTCATTATTCGACTGGCCTGCGAATACGCCGGCACCCGACCCGCAGCCCTGATGGATTGCCAGGGACCGGCACGCAGCGCCATGGGGGAACAGTACAATCGCTGTGCCGCCACCCTGAGCGCTATGACCGGCAATGTCGGTCGCCCGGGCGGCAGCGCCTGCGGCGGATTGATGGGTATCCCGGTCGGCCACATGTTTCGCATGTCTGCCATCCCGCCCGGAAAAAACCCCTTTGAAATGGAAGGTCCCAATGTTAAAGGAACCCTGGATATCCGTATGCGGGTAGTCAAAAGGGTTCACATCAATAATATTTTTAATGCCATCCTGGAAGGCAAACAGGGCGGATACCCGGCTGACATCAAACTGATGTGGTCCATGTGCAATAACTACCTGAATCAGACCGGCAACAGCAACAAAGCCGCCCGGGCCCTGCAGAAACTGGAATTCTTCTGCGCCCAGGATCTGTTCATGACGGCCCAGGCCCGTTACGCTGATCTGCTGCTGCCGGTAACATCCGCAGCAGAGCGCAGCGACCTGACCCGACCCTGGCCGTCCGGACCCTATTTCACCTTTATGAACCGCGCATTGGCACCCCTGGGTGAGTGCAAATCCGACCTCGATATCGTCAGTGAACTGGCGGAGCGACTGGGTATTGAAGGATTCAATCCTCACACGGAAGAAAAATGGCTTAAAATGTTTGTTGATCTCAACCCGGAATATCAACAGCACATCAAAGACTACGATAAATTCAAGCAGGCAGGCATACACCGGGTAAAGCTGGATGAACCCATCATCGCCTTCAAGGAACAGATCGACGATATTGAAAAAAACCCTTTCCCTACACCGTCTGGCAAAATAGAGATTTTTTCCCAGCGTGCGGCGGACCTGAACAATCCTGATACCCCGCCCATTCCGAAATACATGCCGACGACGGAAGACCGAAGTGATCCTTTGTTTGAGAAATATCCGCTGCAACTGCTCACTCCCCATCCCAAAAACAGGGTCCACTCCGAACTTTACGTGGTGCCCTGGCTGCGGGAAGTTGAGGAGCACCGCGCCTGGATCAATCCGATCGACGCAATACCGCGGGGCCTGAAAGATGGGGATGAAATATTTGTCTTCAACGATCGCGGCAAGGTTGCCATTAAAGCCTGGGTCACCGAAAGAATAATTCCCGGAGTGGTCTGTATCTTCGAAGGCGCCTGGTACAACCCGGATAAAGACGGCATCGACCGCGGCGCCTGTGCCAATACATTGACCAAAGACGCTTATTCGGGTGGGGGAGCGGCTGTACTGAACACCAGTTTAGTGGAAATCGTCAAGGCGTAAAGAGAATATTTTCACCGCAAAGGCGCAGAGGACGCGAATAGAATAAAATTTTCATTGGCGTTGAGAGGACGCCATAGAAATAAAAAACCTCTGCGGTCTTTGCGGCTCGAGCAACGCGGGCGGTAAATTATTCAATATAATTCGGAGAACAAACGATGCAGATAGGATTTTACTTTGATCAGACAAGATGCACCGGCTGCAGTGCCTGCCGCGTGGCCTGCAAGGACTGGAACGATATTCCGGCAGGGCCGGAGAACTGGATGCGGGTTCGCTACACTGAAAAGGGCAAATTTCCGCAACCGTTCGTCAGCTATATGACAGCCCCCTGCTGGCACTGCGTCGAACCGTTGTGTGCCGCGGCTTGCCCGGTTGATGCCATAACCAAGCGCGCTGAAGACGGCATCGTGCTGGTGGACAGTGACGCCTGCCTGGGTAAGGAAGAATGTGATGTCAAATGCCTCAAAGCCTGCCCATACGATGCGCCGCAATTTGGAGCGGAAAAGGGTTCCAAAATGCGCAAGTGCAATTTCTGTCTTAATCGATACCTGGAAGGCCGGCTGCCGAACTGCATCGAAGCCTGTCCCGTCCGTGCCCTTGATGCCGGACCGTTGAGCGAATTGGAAAAAAAATATGGCACCAACAAGGAAGCGGTAGATTTCAAGTTTTCGCAACGGACGAAACCGGCAGTAGTCTTTAAGGCCAAAACGGTGCCGGAAAATATTTGATGGATTAGGTTTCAGGTGTCAGGTTTCAGGTGTTAGGAACGACGCGGATCAGTAGGGTCGGCCTCTGTGGCGACCGTTTTCTGCAACACACGAGGTTCTGAGTCCGGCGGGCATCCCGCTATTAGCGGGACCCTACTTTTTCGAACATTCTGATGTTCGGCCTGAAACCTGACACCTGAAACCTAAACCGATTTCGAGGTGATTTATGGGCAAAGTCGATTTAAGCGTTATTGGGAAAAGAACAGAACCCCGCATCTTCGAATACACCTGGCGGGACGTTGTGCTTTACGCGCTGGGTGTCGGCGCAACGGCCGAAGAGTTGTCGCTGGTTTACGAAAATGCCCCCGGTGGACTCAAGGTATTGCCAAGCTTCTGTGTCGTACCGGCCGTCCGGGCGTTTCCCTATTTTGGTGAAGATATCGAATGGTCGCTCATGCTGCACGGCGAGCATACCATACGCCTTTCCCGCCCTATTCCGCCGGAAGGCAAACTGGTTCAGACCGGGGTGATCACCGACATATTCGACAAAGGCAAAGGCGCCGTTTTTCATGTCAAAATCACCGGCAAAACCGAGGACGACAATCACCTTTACGATGCGCACTGGGCCATTTTCTATTTGCACGCCGGCGGCTTTGGCGGCGACCCCGGACCTAAGGCAGAACAGATAACACCGCCTGCCGGCGTTGACCCGGATTTTAGTATTTCCTGCAAAGTAGCCCTAAATCAGGCAGCACTTTACCGGTTGAGCGGTGACCGCAATCCCTTGCACGTGGATCCGGCCGCTGCGAAACGGGGTGGTTTTGACCGCCCGATTCTTCATGGCCTGTGCACCTATGGAATTGCCACCAGATTATTGGTAACGGGTCCCCTGGCGGGTGATGTCGGCCGGCTTAAGGAATTCAAGGCCAGATTTTCCAGCAGCGTTTATCCCGGCGATACTTTAACCACCGAAGGCTGGAAAACGGATGGCGGATACATTATCCAGGCCAAAACAGAAAATAATATCGTTTTAAGCAATGCAGTGGCCGCAGTTGAATAAAGGGATCTTCGAACCCATAGGGTTCATTTGAAGTACCGATTCGATCGCTTTGACATGTCGTGCATCACAGCGAAATGCAGAAAAATCGAAAAATTATAGAATAAAGGGTTAGCCACGACCCTGAACGGTGAACCCTGAACCTCTGAACCCTGCAATAAAGAAAGGAAAGAGAGATGAACATCGATGACATCAAAAACATTGCCGTTATCGGCGCCGGAAACATGGGACATCAGATCGCAATGTTGTGTGCTATTCACGGCTATAAAACCGTATGCACCGACATTAACACGGAAATTCTCAAAAAAGCGGAAACCTTCGCCAATACTTATCTGGCAGGCCGCGTAGAAAAAGGGCGACTGACCGAGAAGCAGGCCCAGGCTGCCCGGGAGCGGATATCATTCACCCCCAGTATGGAAAACGCCGTCAAAGAGGCGGACTACGTGATTGAAGCTGTATTGGAAATCCTGGATTTAAAACGCAAGATCTTTGCCGACCTGGACAAAATGACACCGGCCCATGCAATTCTGGCGACCAACAGCTCGGCCATCATCAGTTCCAAAATTGCCGACGCCACCAAACGCCCGGAAAAAGTCCTCAACGTTCATTTTTTCAACCCGGCCCTCGTAATGAAACTTGTGGAAGTGGTCCAGGGTCCCCATGTTTCAGACGAAACCAGGGAGATCTCCATGGCGCTCTGTAAAAAACTTGAGAAGGTGCCGGTTCACCTTAAAAAAGAAGTCGAGGGGTTTCTGCTCAACCGCATCTTCGGCGCCATCACCCGCGAAGCCCTCTGGCTGCTTGAGATGGGCGTGGCCAGCATGGAAGATATTGACAAGGCCCAGGTTTATGGTGCCGGTCACCCCATGGGCACCTTTCGCCTGATGGACCTCACCGGCATCGACCTGACCTACATCATGGGAATGGAAGCCTTCCGGGAAACCGGCGATGTGCGTCATTTACCCAGCCCGAGCGTTGTCGAAAAGTACTGCAAAGGCGAGTACGGTCAAAAAACCGGCAAGGGATGGTATGACTATAGCAAAAAATAGGCGCGTTGCGCCTATTTTTGGTTGATTAAGTTGTAGGGTTGATTCGGTTGATTAAGTCACTACCTCTGACAAATCAACTTAATAAACTTAATCAACTCAATCAACCCAATTAACCATTAACCTTCCGAAGGAAAATGGGGGTAACCGTGGCTGTAAAGTTTGTAAGCGAAAGAAACATAAAATTTCTGCTGTACGAAGTGTTCGATGTCGAGTCCCTGACAGAGTACGACTATTATTGCGAACACAACCGCAAAATGTTTGACATGGTGCTGAAAGCAGCCGTCAAATTGGGCAAAGACCTTTTGTTTCCGATATTTGAGGAAATGGACCGCAACCAGCCCGAACTGGTTGACGGTGAAGTCAAGGTGCATCCGTCCGTCAAAACCATCATGAAAGAATTCGGCGAAGGCGGCTGGATTTCCAGCCGGGTCCCGTTTGATCGGGATGGCGAGCAACTGCCGAGCATGGTTGCCGATGTCTGCGAGTTTATTTTTGCAGCCGCCAATTACTCGGCCAATACCTACCCTGGTCTTACGTTCGGTGCATCCCATTTGATCGAATCTTTCGCCGGCAAAGAATTGTACGACACTTACGTTCCCAGAATGCGCACCGGAGAGTGGCAGGGCACGATGGCCCTGACCGAGCCTGAAGCCGGCTCTTCCCTGTCGGATATCACCACCATGGCCGAACCCACGGACGCGGGCTATTTCCGCATAAAAGGCCAGAAGATATTTATATCGGCCGGTGACCACGACGGAGTGGACAATGTTGTCCACCTGATGCTGGCCAAAATAGAGGGTGCGCCGGCCGGTGTGAAAGGCATCTCGCTTTTTGTCGTACCCAAAAAACGCATCGATGACCGCGGCAATCTGGTCCCCAATGATGTCGTCGCATCCGGTGTTTATCATAAACTGGGTTACCGGGGCTGCCCCATCGTGCAACTGAGCATGGGAGATAAAAACGACTGCCGCGGGTGGCTGGTGGGAGAACCTCACAATGGTTTAAAATATATGTTTCAGATGATGAATGAGGCACGAATCGGCGTGGGGATGGGGGCCACGGCGATGGCCACAGCCGCCTACTATGCGTCCCTTGACTATACGCGGTCACGACTGCAGGGTCGCAAAATGGGCCAAAAAGATCCGAGCCTACCGCCGGTCCCCATTATCGAACACGCGGATGTCAAACGCATGTTGCTGTTCCAGCGGGCCGTCATCGAAGGCGCTCTTGCACTGATCATCCAGTGCAGCAAATATGTCGATTTCCAAAAGGTAGTTGGCGGAGCGGACAAAGAAAAATATTATCTTTTGCTGGAAATCCTGACTCCGATTGCCAAGAGCTATCCGTCTGAAATGGGGATTATTTCCATCAGCCAGGGTTTGCAATGCCTGGGCGGTTCCGGCTATTGTGACGACTATCCGCTGGAACAGTACTACCGCGACTGCCGCATCCATCCCATCCACGAAGGCACCACCGGTATCCAGGGTATGGATTTACTGGGCCGAAAAGTCGTTATGAAAAACGGTCAGGCCTTTCTGCTTTTTATTAAAGAAATCGAGGATACCCTGAGAGAAGCCCAAAAATACATTGAGCTCCGGGGGTTTGCCAACGCTTTGAACACCACTCTGACCGACCTGAAGGATGTCACCCAGCATCTTATAACCATTGCCCAACAGCAGGGGCCTGAAGCGTTTCTGGCCGATGCCACCCTTTATCTTGAATTTTTCAGCATTGTGACCATTGCCTGGCAGTGGTTGCTGCAGGGCGTTGCGGTGCAAAAAGCGCTGAATAATGGTGCCAAAAAAGCAGACCTGAATTTTTACCAGGGCAAAATGTTCGCCCTGCGCTATTTCTTCGCCTATGAGTTACCCAAAACCCTGGGCCTGGCCAAGCGACTTATGGATGATGACCGCCTAACGGTGGAGATGCAAACAGTTTTTTTTAACGATTAAATTTTAAGAAAGTGCGAGCGGCTTTTAGCCGCGATGGCCTGTCCGGCTGGAGAAGCATTAATTGCGGTTAAAAGCCGCTCCCACACAATTTTAAATAATCGAACACTGCCGAGGAAGATAATGAAAAAAAATATAGTTGCGATTGTGAAATACGAAAAACCCTTAGACTCCGTCAGAAAAGCCGTCGAACTCTCCCACGGCCTGGATCACCTGCCCGCCAATGCCAGAGTATTTATCAAACCCAACATCGTCTTCTGGACCAAGGCCACAAACTTTCCCAAATACGGGGTCATAACGACTTCCCGGGTAGTGGAAGACATGGTTGTCCTGCTGAAAGAACGCGGCATCAATGATATCAGTATTGGTGAAGGAACGGTGCTGCGGGACCCCAAAGATATGGAAGCCCAGATGCATGCGTTTGAAACCCTGGGTTACGGAGAACTGGCGAAGCGCTTCGGCGTCAAATATATCAACATCTGGGAGCGGCCTTTTGAAAAAGTCGATCTGGGAGAGGGAGTGGAATTAAAATTTAACAGCGACATTTTAAACTCCGATTTCGTCGTTGATCTGCCCGTAATGAAAACCCATTCCATGACCGTCGTCAGCCTGGGCATTAAAAACCTCAAGGGTATGATCGACATTCCATCCCGCAAAAAATGCCACAATACCCATCCGCAGAAAGATCTGCATTTCTGGGTGTCCCGGCTGGCGGATAAAATGCCGCCCATGTTCACGTTGATAGACGGGATCTACACGGCCGAGCGCGGTCCCAATATCGACGGCACAATGCATCGCAGCAATCTGCTGGTGGCATCAGCCGATGTCCTTGCGGGCGATATGGTCGGGTCAAAAGTGCTGGGCTATGAACCGGCTGAAGTGCCGCATCTGGTCCATGCAGCGAAAAAAAGCAGCCGAAACCTTGATCTATCGGAAGTTGAGATTGTAGGTGAATCCTTAGACGCCGTAGCCAAACCCCACCAGTATGATTTTGAATACAATGAAACCGGGACATTGCCGGAGCCAATGGATAAAATGGGTATCCAGGGCCTGTCGTATTATAAATATGACCTCAGTTTATGCACCTACTGCTCGGGCATGACCAGCACCATTATGGCGGCCATTGCCAGGGCCTGGAAGGGGGAGCCCTGGGATGATGTCGAGATTCTCAGCGGAAAAGTGATGACACCGCAAAAGGGAAAAAAGAAAACGATTTTGTTCGGCAAATGCATCTACCAGGCCCATAAAGACAACCCGGATATTAAGGAGATGATCGCCATCAAAGGCTGCCCTCCGAAACCCGAAACTGTATACAAGGCTCTTCTGAAATCCGGTATAGAGGTCGATCGGGCCATTTTTGATAATCTGGATATGCTTCCGGGAAAATTTCTGAAGCGCTATAAAGACAGGCCGGAGTTTGATGAATCATTTTTCAGCATAAGATAGTCTCAATTGCGAGTTGCCGTTGTTAAACAACGAACACGACGAAACCCATCTCAGCAATTATCGATGGGTCATGTTACTCCTGCTGTGGCTGCTGTACGCCTGTTTTGGCATTGTCTCGCGTGCCATATTTCCGCTGGTCACACCCATTCTGAATGACCTTCGCATTACCTATTCCCAGATGGGCTTTATTCTGGGATCCTGGCAGCTGACCTATATCGTGATGGCCCTCGTGGCCGGTTCAATCCTAGACAGATGGGGTGTCCGCAAATCCCTGTTTGCCGGCGCGATAATTATCTGTCTATCATCAAGCCTGCGCTATTTCTCAAGCGATTTTACAACCCTGTTGATTGCAGTCGCCCTATTTGGAGTCGGTGGTCCGATGATATCGATCGGCGGCCCCAAAACCATCTCAGCGTGGTTTAGCGGACCAGGCAGAGGCATTGCCATCGGTCTGTACACGAGTGGAAACTGGCTCGGCGGACTGCTGGCGCTGGCCCTGACCAACAGTCTGGTTATGCCGCTGGTAGGCAATCATTGGAGGCAGGCATTTGTCTTTTATGGAATAATTACGTTTGCTAGCGGCCTGCTGTGGATCTTTTCAGCACGGGAAAAAGAGCGCGCAGAAACGTCGGAAAGTATGGCCATTATCGACGTGTTCCGCAACCTCGGCAACCTGCGTAACGTCCGCATTGTATTAGCAATGGGCCTTCTATCATTCGCCATTAGCCATGGAGTCTCCAGCTGGTTACCCAGAATCCTGGAAATCAACGGGATGTCCGCCCGGCAGGCCGGCTTTGCTGCGTCCATTGCCATTGCCGCCGGTATTCCATCTATTTTAATTCTTCCATCGGTGGTGCCCGCACGCTGCCGGGGGATAGCGATGGCAATTCTGGCTGCACTGACTGCCGTGAACATTATTCTGGTAATGAAGATATCCGGAACGGCGCTTTATATCGGCCTTGCCGTGCTGGGATTTATCAGTGCGCCCTTCATGGCGCTGTTGCTCCTGATTCTTATGGACAGCCCGGGAGTGGAACCCAGGCATATGGGTTCCGCCGCCGGCATGTTCTATTGTGTGGCCGAGATCGGGGGTTTTGCAGGTCCTTTTTTCATGGGCGTTCTGGTGGATCTAACCGGGACTTTTATGGCGGGCGCCCTGTTTCTGGCGGGCCTGTGTATTGCAATAGCCGTTCTTACCCGTTTTCTAAAACGCGGGGCACCCTGACTGAACGAACAACTCCCAATTGCTATTAAGCCAATTGGGATAAAAGCTTTCCCTGTCGGACAGTCTGCTTTGATGGATTGAAACCCAGGCGATAGGCAAGTTCGGCCGGTTCGGCAATATTCCAGACCACAAAATCGGCATCTTTGCCTGGTTCGAGGGTTCCGATCCGATTCTGAAGTCCGAGCGCCCTTGCGCCGTTACATGTCACGCCGGCCAGGGCTTCTTCCGGTGTCATTTTAAACAGCGTACAGGCCATGTTAAGCATTAGAAGCAGAGAAGTCGTGGGGCTGCTGCCGGGATTAGAATCGGTGGCCAGGGCCAGGGGAACCTTGTGTCGGCGCAGAAGATCTAAAGGGGGCAGTCTTGTCTCTCTGAGAAAATAAAAGGCGCCGGGCAGCAGGACGGCGACCGTCCCGCTTGCGGCCATGGCCTTGATACCCTCTTCGGAAACATATTCCAGGTGATCCGCTGACAGTGCCCCGTAGCGGGCAGCCAGCTCTGCTCCCTGCAAATCAGACAGTTGTTCGGCATGCAGTTTTACCGCCAGGCCCAATTTTTTGGCAGTTTCAAAAACCCGTTCAGTCTGCCCAGGGGTAAACCCGATGCTTTCACAAAAGGCATCTACGGACACGGCCAGCTTTTGGGCCGCCACCGCCGGCATGACGGTATGACAGACAAAATCGATATATTCGTCGCTCCGGCCCTCAAATTCCGGGGGCAGCGCATGGGCGCCGAGATAAGTGGGCACGACAGTTATCGGATGTTTTTCACCCAGTTGCCGTGCCACCCGCAGCATGCGCAATTCGGTTTCAAGATCCAGGCCGTAGCCTGATTTTATCTCAACAGTGGTGACTCCCTCCTCGATCAAAGCCCGGAGCCGGGAAGAACTCTGACTATAAAGAGCTTGCTCATCAGCCTCTCGTGTGGCGCAAACTGTTGATCTTATCCCGCCACCCTGCCGGGCGATTTCTTCATAGGTTGTTCCCTGAAGAAGCAGCTCAAATTCACGGGCCCGGCTGCCGGCATAAACGAGATGGGTATGGCAATCCACCAGTCCCGGTGTAACCCATCCACTCTGGCCGTCATACACGTGGTCGACCCTGGATTCCAGATCAGCCGGCAGATCGGTTCTTTTCCCTAACCAGGTAATCTTGTCACCCCCTATGGCCATCGCACCATCTTTCACCATTCCGTAAGGACCGGTTGCCGTCATTGTGGCCAGATGGACATTAACCCAGAGGGAATCAACCTCTTCGGTAAACATGCTTTTGGCAGGATTCATTTTATGCCGGTCTCCTTTACCAACCCTAGGCTTAAAGTTTCGTGAAGTGCGATCTATAGAAATATTCAGTTAACAGGTAACCTTTTTTTCCTGATATGCTTTGATTTTTTGAATCAACACGGGCACAAATTCCCGGCAGTCGTCAACGATACCGAAGTCCACCTGGTCAAACACCGGCGACCTGCCATCGTTATTGATGGCAACCATTACCCGGGCTTCAACCACACCGACCAGATGCTGTTGCTCTCCTGACAAACCAACGCCGATATAAAGTTGCGGGTTGACCATCTTCCCGCTTTGCCCGATCATGGTTGAAAGCTCGGTCCAGCCTTCATCTACAGCCGGCCGCGTAGAGCCCAGCGCGCCTTTTAAGGTATTTGCCAGATCAATAATTTTTTTCCATCCGTCCAGGTCGCCGGCGCCGGCGCCGCCGGCCACAACAATATCAGCCGATTCCAGCGAAACGCCTTGCGGTTCATCCCGGACAACTTCCAAGGTTTTGATTCGATCGGAAACCGTATCCGGAACCCTTACCTCAATAATATCACCGGATCTGGCTTCATCCGGTTCGGGTGCGGCAAACACGCCTCCGGCAACTGTAGCCATCTGCGGACGTCTCTGCGGACAGATGATCGAAAGCAGCCCGCCGTAAGCGGGAATGCGCTGCTCCAGGTTGCGATCTTCATCCAGAACCAGATCAATGCAGTGGGCGGTCAAACCGGTTTTTAATCTGGCTGCTACCAGGGGTGCCAACTCCCTGCCCATGGCGGTCGACCCGATGAGGATGATTTCCGGACGGTACTCGCCGGTGAGGTTGACGATTATTTCGGTGTATGTCTCCGGATGATAAAAAGCTAATTCCGGTGCGTTGCCCAGATAGACCCGGTCGGCACCGGCTGCAATCAGCTGTTGGGTCTGTTTTTCAATATCATCCCCCAGCAAAATTGTCTCGGCAGACGTATTGAGCTGGTCTGCCAGCTTGCGTGCCTGGCCGATCAGCTGGGTTGACACCGACAGCAGGCGGCAATCGATTTGCTCGGCAATGACCCATACGGGTCCGATTTTATTTTCCTGCTCAACCATTACAATAAGCCCGTTCCAATCAGCTTATGGACCAAGAATTCGGCCTTTTCCTCTCTGGTACCCTTGATAAATTCAACTTCCCGTTTGCTCTCCGTGGTATTCAGCCGGGATACAATTGTGGGGGAGCCTTTTAAACCCACTGATTCACTGGATACACCCAGGTCATCGATGCCCCAATGCTCAATTTCTTTTTTGCGGGCCTTGATAATCCCTGAAAAGCTCAGGGTCCGGGGCTTGTTCACGTCTCTGGTTACCGTAAAAACCGCGGGCAACTTAACCTGCATCAAGCGGTATCCACCGTCGATGCTTGCCTTGATCTTCCACCAGGGCCCGTCGCTTGCGACGATTTCCTTTACCATGGTTACTACCGGCAGTTTTAGAAATGTGGCGACTTGAGGTCCGACCCATTCGGTACTGCCGTCACTGCTGGCCATACCGCAAAGAATCACATCGCAGGCGCCGGTTTTTTCGATCCCCCTGGCAAGCGTAAAGGCGGTAGCAAAAGTATCGGCACCCCCGAAGGCGGGGTCGCTCAACAGGATCCCCCGATCGGCCCCCAGGGCCAGACATTCTTTGACGATATTGCCGGCTTCAGGGGGGCCCATACTGAGCACCGTGATGCGAACCTCGGTCTTTTCTTTTAACTGAAGCGCAACCTCGATCGCATTTTTATCGAGGGCATTTACCACCATTGGAACATCACACCGCAAAAGGGTTTTGGTGGCCGGATCTATTTTTATATTGCAGGCTTCTTTGGGATCCGGTACCGCTTTGACACAAACAACGATGTTGAGCATTTTTTATACCCCATTAATTGCGATCAACCTAAGCCGTTGCCAACCAGCTGCAGGAATATTGGAATGATGGAAGAATGGAAAATTGGGTTTGAGGGATCAGAATTATATCAAAGTAATTTGTAAAATAGATCAAATCCGAACTTATAACCCAATATTCCAATACTCCAATATTCCATTATTCCACTTGGCTGCTGCATGAATTTATCGCTTAAAACCATTAAGTTTATTTTGTTCCTGTTGCCCGAGCTAGGACAGCACCCATCTTCCAATAATAACCTTCATAATATCCGATGTTCCCGCCGACGGTCCTACAACATAAGAATCACGCAAATATCGTGAAACCGCATATTCTTCCATGCAACCATATCCGCCGTGGATATCGACTGCCATTTTGGCAGCCCTCTGGCAGGCTTCAGTGGTATAATATTTGGCAACCGCAAATTCGTTGCTTGAGCGCTGACCCTTATCCTGCATAGCAGCCGCGCGATAACCCAATAGTTGACCGGCGTCTAAATCAATTTTCATGTCGGCCAGTTTGTTTTGAATGGTCTGCAGGGCGGCAATCGGTTTGCCGTAAAGGATTCTTTCGTTGGCAAATTTGATCGCTTCTTCCAGACAGGCCCGCTGAAGTCCCAGGGCAACTCCGACCATTCCGCCCCGGCCGACATCACCAATGGCAGCCATGGTAACCCGCAACCCCTTGCCTTCTTCTCCCAGCAGTTGGCTTGCGGGTATGCGGCAATTTTCGAAGGCCAGCTCACCGGTATTGCAGCCCCGCATACCGAGTTTGTGCTCCTTATGGGTGGCCTTCCATCCCTGAATGTCTTTATCCAGAACAAAGGCACAAAAGGCTTTGGGGTTATCTTCGTCTTTTGCCAGAACTGTGACCGTGTCGGCAATATGGGAGTTGGTTATGAAGCATTTGCGGCCGTTCAGAATAAAATCGTCTCCGTCTTTTTTATAAGATGAGCGGATGCCCGTGGGATCGGATCCCCCGGTGGCCTCGGTTACCGCCGTCGTGGACAGGCGTTCACCGCTGGCCAGCCCCGGCAAATATTTCTTTTTAAGATCCTCGGTTCCAAATTTTACGATCGGTTCGATACCCAGGGCAAACACCTGGAGCATCATGGCTGCTGCCACCGATACACGGCTGACTTCTTCAACCGCTATCATGCGCTCGGTATATCCCAACCCCAGGCCGCCGTATTCCTCCGGGATGGTAATGGCCATCATTTCTGCCTCCCCCATGGCTTTGAGAACCTCAGCACTGACATCGCCGGTTTTCTCCATCTCGGCCACTTTCGGTGCAATCTTGGTTTCGGCAAATTCCCTGGCCGCTTTTCTGAACATTTCCTGTTCTTCGGTAAATGTAAAATCAATCATTTTTAGCTCTCCTCCTTCAATCGTATTAATATTTTGATAAGGACTTATCCACGCTATAATTGGCTGTCAAGGAAAATTTAGCGGTATAATTCATTCCTCTGTCCCTAACATGAGGCTTTTCAAAACCGCACGTATTATGGTATATATTTATCTTATACTTTAAACTGTAAGGGGGATATCAAATGGCCATGATGACCGCTGAACAATACGAAGAAAGCCTCAGAGCCCTGAACCTGGTAGTATATATGTTTGGCAAACAATTGGATAATGTGGTCGAAGATCCCATCATCCGGCCATCCATGCAGGCGGTTGCCAAAACCTACGAAATGGCACAGCGCCCTGAGCATGAGGATATCATGACCGCCACCTCCCATATTACCGGGAAAAAGATCAACCGGTTTACCCACATTCACCAGAGTGTCAACGACCTGGTTAAAAAGAGCAAAATGGGAAGGCTGCTGGGACGGGAAACCGGCTGCTGTTTCCAGCGCTGTGTGGGAATGGACGCGTTAAACGCCCTGTCCATTGTGACCTATAATATGGATCAGAAATACGGCAGTGAATACCATCAGCGTTTCTTAAAGTACCTGGAGTATGTGCAGGAAAATGATTTCACCTGTGATGGCGCCATGACCGACCCCAAAGGTGACCGCAACCTGCCGCCCCACAAACAAGCCGATCCCGACCTTTACCTTCACGTGGTCGCAGAGAGAAAAGACGGTATCGTCGTCAAAGGTGCCAAAGCCCACCAGACCGGTGCCGTTAATTCCCATGAAATCATCATTATGCCCACAGTTGCCATGCGGGAAGAAGATCGGGACTATGCGGTCTCTTTTTCCCTGCCGGCCGATGCCGAAGGCATCATTTACATCATGGGACGCCAGTCCTGCGATACCCGCAAGCTGGAAGAAGGTATGCTGGACCGTGGCAATATATTGTTCGGCGGCCATGAAGCCCTGGTCGTATTAGAAAATGTGTTTGTCCCCTGGGACCGTGTATTCATGTATAAAGAATACGAATTTGCCGGTCAACTGGTTGAAAAATTTGCCGCCTATCACCGCCAGAGCTATGCCTGCAAAGTCGGTGTAGGCGATGTGCTGATCGGTGCTTCCCAGACGGCGGCGGAATACAATAACGTTGCCGGGGCTTCCCACATCAAAGATAAAATTATCGAAATGAATCATCTCAATGAAACCCTGTATTGCGGATGTATTGCCTGTGCCTCTGAAGGCATTAAAGAACCCAGCGGCACCTATTCCGTCAACACCTTGCTGGCCAATATTCATAAACAGAATGTAACGCGATTTCCCTATGAGATTTCACGCCTGGCCCAGGATATTGCCGGCGGATTGATGGTGACCATGCCGTCGGAGATGGATTTGACGGCGCCTGAAACCGGCAAATGGCTGGAAAAATACTTTACGGCCAGCTGTAACGTGCCAACGGTCAACCGTATGCGCATTCTGAGGCTGATCGAAAATTTGACCCTGGGAACAGCGGCTGTCGGTTATCTGACCGAATCCATGCATGGAGCCGGATCTCCCCAGGCCCAACGGATTATGATTTCACGTCTGGCCAATATGAATGAGAAGAAGCGAGCGGCAAAGAAGCTTTGCGGCATTGATGACGATATTATCTTGACTTGATAGTATCAAATGATATTATCATAACTATGAAATACGACATCACCCCTTGCCAAATTACATCGGAAATCGTGAATGCATTGGCAGAAATCGCCGAAAGCATCGGTCGGCTGGAAGGGGTGAACCTGATCCAGCCGGGTCCCAAACTGAGACGTAAAAACCGCATCCAAACGATCCAGGCATCTTTGGCCATCGAGGGCAATTCCCTGACCCCCAGCCAGGTAACCGCTTTGCTCGATAAAAAACGCGTCATGGGACCACAGCAGGACATATTAGAAGTCCAAAACGCGATAGCAGCTTATCGTCGCCTATCTGAATTTGCACCGTTCTCGTTGGAATCGCTATTAGAGGCACACGCCATTATGATGAGAAGCCTCGCAGATGAACCGGGTTCGCTTCGTCAAGGTCCGATCGGGGTGATTCGCGAAAATGATGTTTTCCATCAAGCGCCTCACTGGGAAAAGGTGGCGCCAATGATGCAGGCACTCTTTCGCTACCTAAATGACTGCGATGACCACCTATTAATCAAGTCCAGCCGTTTCCACTTCCAACTGGCGCACATTCACCCTTTCCTCGACGGCAACGGTCGCATCGGACGCCTATGGCAAACCCGCCTTTTGATGCTCTATCATCCGGTGTTTGAGTTTCTGCCGGTGGAGCATCTGATCCACGAGCGTCAGCAAGCATACTACCGCACCCTTGCCAGGGGAGATGATACCTGTGACTGCACAGCATTTGTCGCTTTTATAGTGGCGCAGATCGAAAAAGCACTCAAGCAGCTGATAGAAGAAACCCGGGGGGTGACGCTTACGGCTGAGAACCGACTTGAAATCGCCCGGAATGCGTTTGGCGAAAAAACTTTTTCACGCCGGGATTATCAAAATCTTCTAAAAGCAATTTCACCGGCAACGGCCAGCCGGGACCTGCTTCAAGGCGTCAAGATGAATTTGCTGAAACGATCCGGAGACAGGCGCACAGCGGAGTATAGGTTCAAACCGATTTCTGAATTCTTTAACAATGCTTAAGGTAGGAATCAAATATTGCGGTGGGTGCAATCCTTATTATGACCGGATCGCTCTTGTTGGACGGATAAAAAGCCGTCTGCAGGGCAAAGTTGAGTTTGTTTCACCGGATAAGGACTCTGTCGACCTTGTGCTCGCCGTGGAAGGATGTAAAACCGCCTGTGCGGATTTAGGTTCTTTTGATGGGAAAGAAATTCGAGCCATCACTCAAAGTGAAGACGTCGACGAATTTATCCGGGAAATATTGGATTAAATACTATCCAACTTCTAATGGCTTTTGCGTTGCAAATATCTCCCGCGCCTAAATACAGCTGCCATGCATTCGACCGCCCGGTAGAGTTCCGGAAAAACCGGTACGCCCAGTTCTCGGGTGTGCAGTCGAAACTGGTGGACTTCGTCGCGTTTTCCCATAACCCAGCCAAATAAAGGTTTGCCCCCTGCCCGGGCAATCGCAACCAAATCTGTAATATCCGATTCGGATGCTATCCCGCCGACAAAACTATGAAACAACACCGCATCGACATTGGGATCGGTTGAGACCGCCTGAAACGCCGTCTTATATACTTTTTTGCGCCCATTTAATTCAATGGCCGGCCAGAGATCAACGGGGTTTGCAACCGGCATCCAATCTGGATAAACTTGCGACAGGGCTCTGACAGTGTCTTCGGATAGATCGGCCACCGATAAACCCAGGGGTTCGATAAAATCAGAAGAAACAATTCCGGCTGCTCCGCTCATGGTCAAAACCGCAACCCTGCCGCCGCCTTTTGATGAAACTGCCGGATAATCAGATAGCGACCGGCACAGATCCATCATTTGTTTGAAATCGTTGGCTTCCACCACACCGACTTGCGCCAAGGCCCCGCTCACCACCGCACCGTCTCCGGCCAGACTGGCGGTATGGCTAAGGGCCGCCCTGGCCCCTGTCTGGCTTTTACCGCCTCTGAGCACCACAATCGGCTTGGATGAGCGTCGGGACAGATCGACAAATCGCCGGCCATTGCGAATGGATTCAAGATACAGCCCGATGACACCGGTTTCCGGGTCATCGATTAAATATTCCAGAATATCGCACTCGTCCACATCGGCTTTATTGCCGATCGAGCAGGCCTTACTGATACCCATTGTACCATGGGTCATGATATCGATCAGAAACCCGGCCGATAACATGCCGCTTTGCACCACCAGGGATACATCCCCGGAGAGGAACCCCCCTTCCCAGATGGACGGCAGGACGAATGAGAAAACGTGTTTGTTGACGGTATCCACCAGGCCCATGCAATTGGGCCCCCAGATACGAATACCGGTTTCCTTGCGAATAGCGATCAGCTGATCCTGAAGCTGTCGACCGCTATTTCCGGCTTCGGCAAAACCGGCAGATTCGATCATGACTCCCGGAATTCCGCGCATGGCGCAGTCCCTTACAATTGCGGGAACGCCAGGACCAGGAACGAAGATAATTGCCATATCTACGGGATCCGGGACTTCGGAAATAGCTGGATAACAGGGCAGCCCTTCAATTTCCCCATAACCGGGGTTTACCGGATAAATTCCCCCTTTGAATCCCTTCAGCAAATTTTTAAGTATAAAATGGCCGCCTTTAACAGGATTGGCTGAAGCCCCAATTATGGAAACGCCTCTGGGTTTAAAAAAAAAATCCATACACTTTTGCTCCAGTTGTTTAATCAAAAGTAGAAAAATCCGGTTTGCGACCTTCGAAAAATGCACTGAACGCTTCATTGCTTTCGCCCGAAACCAGCCTTTCGGAAAAATGCTTCCTCTCCACAGCCATGGCCTTTGCAATGTATTCTGAAAGGGAATCTTTTAGCAGGGCCTTGGTTATGCGCACGGAAGCCGGAGGTTGTTGCACCAGTTTTTGAACCTGGGAGTAGGCCCTATCGATACACTCCGCATCAGGATATACGGCGTTGACCAATCCGATTTCACAGGCTTGGGCTGCCGAAAAAGGCTCGCCGAGCAACAACAACTCGGATGCACGCTGGTGTCCGATTAATCTTGGCAACAGAAAACTTGAGGCCGCCTCCGGGCAAAGTCCCAGGGCAGCGAAAGGCAGGATAAATTTGGCACCTTGGCCGGCATAAACCAGATCACAGTGAAGCAGCATGGTCGTGCCGACACCAACGGCCACGCCCCCGACGGCTGCCACCAGAGGCTTTTGCGCCTGACTGATGGCGGACAGAAAATTGCTGACGTCCTTATTATTGCCGTCTTGTCGAAACGATTGAAAATCTTTCAGATCATTTCCGGCAGTGAAACAATCCTGGGTGCCATGTAGAAAAACAGCCCGAACACCACTGTCAGCATCAGCCCGGCCGAGCGCATCAGCCATGGCGGCATACATGCTTCTGGTAATGGCATTTTTCTTTTCCGGCCGGTTGATCTTTATTCGTAGAACGTGATCCCGGCGCTGCGTCTCTATTTCTGTGCATTCATTATTAATGGCCATCTCAATCTTCCTTTCGCGGCACACACAGATCTTCCGCCCGGGTATTCCAGAATATACCCTTCTCCCCGGCCCGGCCAAATGCCGTCCGCACGGCATCGACGACAACGACCTCATTAAGTTCTCGTGTCAATTCTATTCCTCCTCTGACGTATGATTATCACTTTCTTTCAAAGACAGCCGCGATTCCCAGACCGCCGCCGCCGCATATGCATTCCAGACCATACCGCACCCCGCGGCGTTTCATTTCATGCACCAGCGTGACCAGTACGCGAACACCGGTGGCAGCGATGGGATGCCCGAGAGATATTCCGGAACCGTTGACATTTACCTTACCGTAATTCTGTGATCCCACGCCCATCTGCTTCAAATCGGCGAGAACCTGGGCCGCAAATGCTTCCTGGATCTCTATGAGATCCATCTGTTCAATTTGGAGACCGGCATCGTCCAGGGCCTTCCGGACCGCCACCGGAACGGTTCGGTAGGTGTGCCGCGGGTCGTCTCCGAGCACGGCGCAGGAATTGACCGCGGCATAAGGCTCGATACCCAACTCTCTGGCTTTTTTGGTGCTGGCAACCACGACGGCTGCGGCTCCATCGTTTTCCGTGGAAGAGTTGCCGGCGGTGCACACGCCCCCTAAAACGGGTTTGAGTCCCGCCAGCTTTTCGATAGTGGTGTCAGAACGTGGATTTTCGTCGCGATCCACCATGACCGGCTCGCCCTTGCGGCGCGGGATGGGTACCGCAACAATTTCGTCTTTGAAAAAACCGGCATCCATCGCCGCACAGGCTTTCTGATGGCTTGCCAGAGACCACTTATCGCAGTCTTCGCGCGAAATATTTTCTGTTTCGGCCGCTGTTTCCGCCCAGGTCATCATGGCCGGCAGTACCCCGTAGCGATCCTCGGGCTGGGACATCACCCGGGCCCGCTGGATACGATCATAAAACTTTAAGCCCCAGATGGACAGATCGCCATGGCCGCGGGGCATGCCCTTGCTTCCGCCCACTCCCCATTTAATGCTTCCGGGCAGGTAAAACTCGGCATTGCTCATGCTTTCAACACCCCCGGCCACAATAATCTCCGCCTGCCCCGAAATGATCAGACTGGCGGCATAGCGGACGACATCCAATCCCGTGCAACAACGCCGATCGATGGTTATCCCGGGTATGGTCTCCGGCCAGCCTGCCTTAAGCAAGGCCATGCGGGCAATATTAACGTATTCACCGTTCTGGTAGGATTGCCCCATGATGACTTCATCCACCTGATCCGGCTGCAGGCTGGCGCGTTTGACGGCTTCGTTTAGTACCAGACTTGCAAGATCGTAGGCCTCGACATCTTTAAGAGCGCCCATATATCTGCCGACAGGAGTGCGTACGGCGCTGATAATGACAGGTTGATTCATCTTGTCTCCCGAATGTTAAATATTGACGATCGCTTTTTCTGATCAGTTGCAAAAAAGGTTTCAGGTGTTCCGCCGCAGGCGAGTCAAGTGTCAGGATTGAGCCCTGGGGTTACTGACACCTGATCCGCCTGCGGCGGAACACCTCAAACCAAAATATTATCATATACCTAAACACTAAACACCAAACACAAAATAACTACCCCTTTAACAGATTCCTGGAAATCACCATGCGTTGAATTTCACTGGTTCCTTCGAAGATGCGGTACAATCTGACGTCTCGCAGGAACATCTCTATTTGCGATTGTGCCAGAGCGCCTTCATTTCCGAACATATCCATGGCTCGATCAGCGATGCGACTGGCCATCTCAGTGCAGAACAATTTTACCATAGACGCTTCCTGGGTAACATTTTTTCCGCTATCGCGCAGGCTGGCCGTATCATACAGCATCCGCCGGGCGGCAAAAATTTCAGTGGCCATGTCAGCCAAGCTGAAACAGGCAGCCTGTATATCATGCCTGGATTTTCCAGAATCAATTAAATCCTGAATATGGGCCAAACATTTTTCCAGCAGTTTTTGTGAAGCCCCCAGCGCACAGGCCCCCATGGTCAGCCGTCCTTTGTCCAGAACCCGCATAGCGGTTTTAAAGCCCTGCCCTACCATGGATATGCCGCCGATAACATTTTCTTTTGGCACCCGGCAGTTTTGAAACACCAGCTCGTTGGTGTGTGAGCCTTTCAATCCCATTTTACTGTCCGGCGGGCTGACGGATAGCCCGGGAAAATTCTTTTCGATGATAAAAGCGGTGAATCCGCCCCGGGCGCGCTTATTCTCATCTGTGACCGCAATGGTGGTGATAACACCGGCGCAGTTCCCGTTGGTGATAAATTGTTTGGTACCGTTTAAAATCCATTGATCGCCTTGCAAAACCGCACTGCATTTAATATTGGCGGCATCGGAACCGGCATCCGGTTCGGTGAGGGCAAAGGCAGCCGTCCATTCACCGCTTGCAATCCTTGGCAGGTATCTCTGCTTCTGCTTCTCGGTTCCGTCGATCAATATGCCCATGGAGCCGATGCTGTTGCTGGTGCCGATCCGTGATCGAAAACAGGCATTGGTCTTAGTCAGCTCTTCGTAAACCAGGATCTCACCCAGAGTCGATAGCCCCAACCCGCCAAACTCTTCAGGAATAGATAGACCAAAAAGCCCCAATCCCCGCATTTTTTCAACAATTTCTGCCGGGATTTCGCCTGAGGTTTCGACCTGCAAAGAAATCGGGTTCAACTCTTCTTTGACAAATTTGATTATTTTATCGCGAAGAACAAGCTCTTCGTTGGAGATTAAGTCCTCCATAGCGTCGTACTCCAGTTCTATCAAATTTGTCGTTATTCGTTATTAGTTGATGCTGACACCTGAAACCTCGTATATAACTTCATCTCTATATCGCCAAATCAAAGTAGGGCCGGCCACCGTGCCGGCCGGAATATGGCGGGCACGGTGGCCCGCCCTACTCTGTCTTCTGCCTGCCCTCCGAAGCCTGTAGGGCGAAGGAGGGTCATCTGCGCACTAAAACGCCCCTTCCGGCATATCAATTACCTCGCGCCCATGCCTCAAGGCGTTGTCCATCGTGGCCAGTGTGTGCGGCAGTGTTACATCCGTAAAATAAGTGGCCTGCAGGATTTTACCGGTATAAAAATTATTCTTTTTGCCTTTATCGATGGCACGGGTCGCGGTGACAGCCATATCCAGCAGACGCCAGGTCATGGTAATTTCGCCGAAGGCCATCAGAGCCGGGTAGGTGTTGGAGGCCCATTGCAATGGGTCGGATTTGATTTGATTTCTCATCTGCTCGGCAACTGCGGTCAGTTTCTCAAACGCTTTAGCAAGGGATTTGACAGATTCACCTAACTGCGCATGACCCTGATTAACCCTAAAAAATTTTTCGATTTCTTTTCGATAGGCCACAAAGGGTCTGCCATTGTTGACGTTCATTTTCCGGCCCATCAGATCCATGGACTGAATCCCATTGGTGCCTTCATATAATGACATTATCTTGGCATCCCTTAAATACTGCTCAATGGGATAATCTTTGCTGTAACCGTAACCGCCGAGACACTGAAGGGCGGTTTCACAAACTCTAAAACCCATGTCCGAACAGTAGGCTTTGATGATCGGTGTCATGAAATCAACCAGACTTTGATAATGTTGCTTAGCGTCTCCATCGGGAAGCTCAAGCGCCAGGTCCTGCCAGAATGCACCGGTATAGATCATCGAGCGCATGCCGTCGACCATGGCTTTCATCCACAACAGCATGCGGCGGACATCAGGATGAAAAATTATCGGGACATCCCCGGCCTTTCTACCGGCAATATCTTTGCCCTGCCGGCGGCCTTTGGTATATTCCAGTGCGTTTTGATAGGCGGTGCTGGCCAGCGTCATACCGCTGACCCCGGTATTGATACGGGCCGCATTCATCATCTGGAACATGTGCGCCAGACCATTATGGGCCTGCCCGCATAGATATCCGATACAGTTATCGCCTGACCCAAAGGCGAGACTGGTGGTGGGTGAGGCATGCAGGCCAAGCTTTTCTTCAACCCCGGTGCATTGCACATCGTTTGAATCTCCAATCGTACCATCAGATTCCACCCTTATTTTGGGGACTACGAAAAGTGAAATCCCTTTTATGCCCTGGGGTGCGCCACTGATCCTTGCCAGCACCAGATGAATGATATTGTCCGTCAGATCATGATCACCCCAGGAAATAAAAATTTTTGACCCTTTTAATTTAAAGTGATCTCCCTCCGGATAGGCGATGGTTTGAATAGCGGCCAGATTGGAACCGGCATCCGGCTCCGTCAGACACATCGTGCCGGACCATGTGCCGTCAAGCATCCTGGGAACAAAACGCCTCTTCAGTTCCTCGGAGCCGAAGCTTTCAATCAGATGAGCAGCCCCATGGGTGAGACTGGGGGCCATATTAAAGGCTTGGCAGGCACCGTACATCATATCATTGATGACGATTCGCATCATGTGCGGAAAGCCCTGGCCCCCGAATTCGGGATCCCGGGCTGCGGCCGTCCAGCCGTCTGCACCATACTGCCGGAAAGCTTTTTTAAACTCAGGAGGGCATAACACTTTGCCATCCTCGAATCTGACGCCATGTTCTTCACCGATCTCCTGCAGCGGATCCAGCACCCCTTTGGCAAACTGAATGGCCTCGCTGACAAGCATATCGAGTGTCTTTTCATTCAAATCCCGGTATCGGTCAAGGGTACACAAAGATCCATAATTCAGTTGGTTTTTTAATATAAAAAAAATGTCCTTCTGGTTGACTTTAAAATGACTCATCGGTTTGCCTTTGGAAAAGTCTTTGGTATTTACTGTTCGGTTTTTGGTCGGGGCGGTCTCTGTGCCGATCGAAATTTGCTATGCCTTCACTCAAATAGGCGGGCACGGAGGCCCGCCCTACTTTGAAAAAGCATTTGGGATTTGGTAATTTGATGCCTCAGAACAAAACACAAAAAACAAAACACGAAACACTACTTCTTACTCCCGTCCTCGTTGTATTCATACCAGCCTTTGCCGGTTTTACGGCCGAGATGGCCGGCTTTGACTTTGCGCCTCAACAGCAGCGGCGGATACCAGCGCGGGTCTCCGGTTTCTGCATACATGGCCTTCATGGCACCATAAGTCACATCCAGGCCGACCATGTCCCCGGTTTCAAAAATACCCATGCGCCTTCCGGCCGCCAGACGCAGCCCCTTATCGATGTCTTCGACCGAAGCAACACCCTGTTCAACCAGATTCATCGCTTCGATGGTAGACGGAAAATTGATACGGTTAATGACAAACCCGGCTACATCGCGATTGACCATAATGGGCTCTTTACCGATTTGAAGAACAAAATCCCTGCCGGTGCGAGCGGTTTCATCCACAGTGCCGGCCCCTTTTATGACTTCCACGGCCTGCATCATTGGCACGGGACTGAAAAAATGAAGACCCAGCACTTTATCCGGACGGTTGGTTACGGCAGCGAGCTCGGTGATCGGTATCGCGGACGTATTGCTGGCAATCAACGTATCTGGCGGGCAATTTTTATCAATATTTCTAAAAACGTCCTGTTTCAATTCCAGACGTTCATAAACAGCCTCAATGGCCAGATCAACCTCTTTGCCGTCATTCAAATCGGTAATCAGGCGGATGCGGGCCATGATTGAATCTAGGTCTTCACTCAATTTTCCTTTTTGGATAAATTTTCCCACCGACCAGCCAATGTTTTTAGTGGCTTTTGCCAAAACATCTTTGGAGACATCATGCAAAAGCACCTGAACGCCGGCTTGCGCGCAGACCTGCGCAATCCCGCTGCCCATCAAACCTGAACCGACTACCATAACTTTTTGGATATTCATGATCCACTCCGTTTGCCCGATTACTTGCCTACCAATCAGGCGCTAGTTATTTAAGCAGTCGAAGATCTGCTCCTGTCGTGCCCGCGACACAGACTGTCTCGAAATTCTAAAAAGTGTTTAATTTCTGCACGTCATGCCGGACTTGATCCGGCATCCAGAAACGCAAGTTCCTAAAACAGCACTGGATTCCGGGTCAAGCCCGGAATGACAAAACTGCCACATATGCAATGTTATCAATTACGACACAGTCTCGTAGGTGGGCCTCCAGTTGAACAAAAAAACAATTAACTTATAACTGGAAATTGGCTGGAAGCCGATTTGCTTCACCCGCCAAATGCGGCGTCGGAAATCTCGATAGCCGCAGAGTTGTTTTTGACAATACCGTTCATTTTGCCCAGTGTGGCGGGAAGAATGGTCTGGATGAAGAAATCAGCTGTTTTAAGCTGCCCCTCGTAGAAGTCAACGTCTTTTTTTCCGGCACCGGCGTCAAGTTTCTGCTTTGCCAGAGCAGCCCGCCACAATAGCATCCAGGCCATAATGACATCGCCCATGACTTCCAGAAACGGAAATGCAGCTGCAAATGCCACTTTGAATTGAGCCGACATGGCGGTTGTTCCAAGGTGCATGGCGACTTCTCCGAGCCGGTTGGTCGCTTTTTCAACGTCGGTGGCGATCTCTTCCAATCCCGGGGTATCTTTGGCCAGCGCCACGGTTTTTTGAATTTCACCCAGTAAATTAATGAATACCTGCCCCTTGGCCATTCCCAGCTTGCGCCCCAAAAGGTCCATGGCCTGAATGCCGTCGGTACCTTCGTAGATCGAGGTAATCTTGCAATCCCTGACGAGCTGTTCGACCGGATATTCCGTGATGTAACCGTAGCCTCCATATACCTGAACGGCCTGAACACACTGATCAAAGCCCCTTTGGGCGCAATATGCCTTCACCAGTGGTGTCAACAAATCGCCGAACCCCCTGTAATATGCCCGTTCGTCATCACTGGTTGCCAGGGCCTCCTTTTCAAGGCACTGCCCGACGTAGTGAACAAAGCTGCGCATACCGTCCACATAGGCTTTCATTTCAAGCAGCATCCTGCGCACGTCGGGGTGCCGGATAATCGGCACTGCCGGGGCGTTCGGATCTTTGCCGGCTTCCAGGTCCCGTCCCTGAATCCTCTCGCGGGCATAGTTCAGGGCATACAAATAAGCGGTGGACGCGTAAGCAAAGGCCTGAAAACCGACCCCCAGCCGGGCCTCGTTCATCATGTGAAACATGATTTTCATGCCCTGGCAAGCTTCACCCAGCAGGAAGCCCCGGCAGTTGCCTTTACCGCCCAGAGTCATGCTGCAGGTGGGGCTGGCATGGATTCCCATTTTTTCTTCGATGCCGGTGCAGACCACGTCGTTTGATTCCCCCAGACTTCCGTCCTCATTGACCCAGATTTTGGGGACGATGAAGATCGAGATGCCCTTGGTTCCCGGCGGGTCCCCCTCGATTCGGGCCAGCACCGGGTGAATGATATTTTCGGTCAGATCGTGTTCGCCGTTGGTAATGAAAATTTTATTGCCGCTGATGGAATAGGTTCCGTCCGGATTTTTAACGGCGGTGGTCGTAAGAGCCCCCACGTCGGAACCGGCCTGGGATTCGGTGAGCAGCATGGTGCCGCCCCAATGGGCGGTATAGAGTTTCTCAAGAAACATCTCCTTTAGCTGCTGCGTGCCGAAAATCTCGATCATTTTTCCGGTGCCGTGACCCATCCCACCGTAATTGGTCAGCGCCCAATTGCTGCCGTACAAATATTCACCCACCGCCAAGGCGATGTTGGATGGCAATCCCTGCCCGCCCCAATCAGGATCCTCCGTCAGGGATGTCCACTCGCCCTCCAACAGGAGTTTGTAAGCGCGGTGAAAGCATTCCGGGACTTTCACCTGCCCGTCTTCCAAAGACAGCCCCTCCCTGTCGCCTTCCGCATTGGCCGGCAACAACTCCTTTACCGCAAAATTGCGGGCCTCGGTGATAATCATATCAAAGGTTTTTTTATTGAAAACCTTGTATTTGTCGAGTTTGGTCACCCCATCAACCTTCAACTGTTCATAAAGAACAAAATCGAGGTCCCGCCGGTCTGCTATTACCTGTGCCATGATTACACCTCTCTCCCAATCAGTTTTTTTTCGATCTGGTTACAATATTTGTAGCTACGTGTTTAGTAAATATTATGAAAAATTCCAAGCACCAAAATCCAAACCATTCACCCTGTTAAATAATGCTTCGCATTAAATCTACGATTTATTTAACAGGGCAGGTAAATTCCAATGACCAATCCGCCTGCGGTGGACGAAACAAAAAATGAGTCACTGAATTTACGGATTACTCAGGTTCGGTCATTGAGATTTCGAATTTTGATTTTATTTGGAATTTAGTGCTTGTGATTTGGAATTTTATTTCTTGTTCATTTGATACAAAAAACTACGAGAAAATTAATAGAGATTTACCGTTAACTCTATGTTTACAACCCCAGGTAGGTTTTACGCAACACTTCATTCTGCATCAATTCGTCCCCGGTACCCTCAGCGATTATTTTACCCGAAGAAAGGACATAATTGCGGTCAGCCATGGCAAAAACAGCACTGACTTCCTGCTCCACCAGCAGGACGGTGATTCCCATGCTCCGAATCTCATTGATCCTATTAAAGACCTCTTCTTTCATGATTGGCGCCAGGCCGGTTGAGGGTTCGTCGATACACAACAGTTTGGGATTGGACATCAGGGCCCGACCAAGGGCCAGCATTTGCTGCTCACCGCCGGAAAGGGTGCCGGATATTTGTTTAATTCTTTCCTGAAGTCTTGGAAATAGTAGATAGACGTTTTCAAGGTTTTTTTGCAGTTGATTTTTATCTTTCACCAGGTAGCCGCCGGCATAAAGGTTATCAATAACGGTCATTTCTCGAAAAGGTCGTCTTCTTTCCGGGCAGTGGATCAATCCTTTCCTTGCAATCTCATGGGCCGGAACCCTTTCAATCTTTTCGCCCTCGAATACCACCCGGCCTCCCAAAGAGATGTCGCCCCCGGCTGTGCCGCGTTTGATTCCTTTTTCCCAGATCACCAGGCCGGTGATGGCTCTCAGCAGCGTTGATTTGCCGGCACCGTTGGGACCCACCAGACTGACCAACTCGCCGTCGTTGATGTGCAGGCTGAGATCGTTGATAATCATGGCCTTTTCATAGCAGACCGTCAGATTTGAAACTTCCAGCAGCAATTTTAAATGCCTCCTTCCCCCAGATAACATTCGATCACTTTTTTATCAGCGCAAACAATCTCGGGTTGGCCGTCTGCAACCTTGGTCCCGAAGTTCAGCACAATCACCCGGTCAACAATTTTCATCAACTGCTGCAGCTTGTGCTCGATGATTACCATGGCCGGTCCTTCGCTGTGCAACCGGCCGAAGCGCCCTCCTTTGTGCAATCGTTTAATTGACTTGGCCATGAGCTCGGTTTCGGCCGGGCTCAGACCGCCAAAAGGTTCATCCAGAAGCAGCAGTTCCGGTTCAGTGGCAATTGCCCGGGCAACTTCGAGCCGCTTCAGGTCTCCCTGGGAAAGGGTTGCCGCTTTTTCAAGGGCCATATCTGAGATTCCGGCAAACTCGAGTGCATCCATGGCCTTGGCCTCTATCCGTTTCACCCATTCCCCGCGCTTCATTGCCCGCGGAGACAGGCAGGATACCATGACATTGGCAATGATCGGCAACCGCCGAAAGGGTCGCATGTTCTGAAAAGTGCCGGCAATGCCAAGATTGACGATATCCCAGGTTTTCATGCCGACAATCTTTTTGCCTTTATATCGAATCGTGCCGGTTTCGGCTTTGAGAAATCCCGTAATCAATCGCAGGAGGGTGGTTTTCCCGGCGCCGTTGGGTCCGATCAGGCCGACAATTTCATCCCGGCGCATGCTGAAACTCACATCGGCAACGGCTTTCAGTCCGCCGAAGCTCTTGGAAATATCATCAACCTCCAGAAAAGGTGTCCCCATTTCAAATTGCCTCCGCCTCTTCCCGCAACTCCCGCCGTGAAATCTTGCCCACATCCGTTTTCGGCAGCTCGCCGCGAAACTCGATAATGCCGGGAACTTTGTAGTGAGCCAGGTTCTGACGGCAAAATTCCATTATCTCTTCCTCTGAAACCTTTCCCCGGGCCTCGCTTTGCAAAACAACGTAAGCTTTGATAATGTGGCCAACTTTGGCATCCGGCACACCGATCACGCCCGCGGCCTTAATCTGCGGATGATTATACAGAACTTCCTCGACATGGCGGGCAAATACGGAATAGCCTTTATATTTAATCAGATCGCGCTTGCGGTCAAAGAAATGAAAATAGCCTTCCTCATCCATCCTTACCAGATCACCGGTTCTGAGCCATTTCTTGCCATCAATCTCAATAAAGGTTTCCTTATAGCTTTCCGGACGTTTCCAGTAACCCTGCATGATGTTCGGGCCGTTGAGGATCAATTCGCCCACTTCGTCCACCGACATAAACTCTGTACCGTCGGCGTCAATGATGGCAGCATTGACCCCGGGCAGAGGCACGCCAAAAGAGCCGGTTTTGGGTCTGTCAAATGGGGTGCTGTGACTGACGGCGGTGGTTTCGGTCATGCCATACCCTTCCAAAATTTTTGAATGGGTGCGTCTTTCCCACTCTTCAATCGTGGAATCGTGAAGTGTATCAGCTCCGCAGGCGATTAACTTAAGCCTCTTCCAGTTGACCCGGTCGGTTTTTTCATATTCTTTGAGATATTCAAACAGGGTCGGCACACCGTAAAAGCCGGAGGCTTGATAACGATCGATGGCGGTAAGAATATCATCGATATCCGGTGTGGTGAACAGCACAAGAGTGGCTCCCTGGGCCAGCCCGTTAAGCATCACGACCACCTGGCCGTAAATGTGGAAAAAGGGCAGAAACGCAATGACCATTTCTTTGCCCTCTTCAAATATCGGCCAGAAAGAAAGGGTCTGCATCATGAGCGAGACCAGGTTGCTGTGGGTCAGAATGGCCGCTTTGGGCAGTCCGGTCGTTCCTCCCGTATACGGCAGGGCGGCAATATCGTTATGGGGGTCAATGGTGATGTCCGGCTTCAGGGCCGGGTATTTTTTTATGAGATCCTTAAATTGAAGGATTCCTGAGCGCTGGATATATTCTGCGGAAGGGACCTGCATGCCGCTATAGGCTTTGCTCAAAGCGCTTTTGCCGAACGCGCGCTTGAGGGTCGGAAGATAATCGCCGATGTTTGACAGGATTATAGTATCCAGCTCAACCCCGGTTTTCTCGACATTGTCATAGAGGATATCTTCGCATACTATCGTTTTTGTATCACTGTCCGCTAACTGGTGTTTGACTTCCTGGCTGGTGTAAACCGGACTGATGGGCGTAATCTTGGCACCGGCCTTCAACGCGCCGATATAGGCAATAACATACTGGGGACAATTCAGCAGATACAACGCCACCGTTTCCCCTTTAGCCACGCCGCGGTCGACGAGGGCATTGGCAAATCGGTCGGTCAACTCCTTTAATTCTCCGTATTTGATCTTTTTCCCGTAAAAAATAAGAGCTGCCTTGCCGCTGTATTTAGCCGCCATCTGATCGAACAAATCCGGCACGGATGCCTGGGGTACATCCACTTCATGGGGGACACCTGCAGGGTAAAACTTCAACCAGGGTTTGGACATGTAAACTTCTTTTGGTTCCATACGGGTCAAATCTCCTACGCAGTGGATATATCCCGGTATCCACCTCTTTGTTTATTACGGATCACACAATCTTGACGGTCTCGTAAAAAGTCCGAATTCGTCATGCCGGACTTGATCCGGCATCCAGAACGTATTGAAATCACTGGATTCCGGCTTTCGCCGGAATGA
>Ga0210097_1000028_pt1 | contig 72909 bp, 67 predicted proteins | sample Joice_CattailNLA_2_FD_185521 | JGI IMG/M metagenome (GOLD analysis project Ga0210097, IMG submission 185521) | Wetland microbial communities from San Francisco Bay, California, USA, that impact long-term carbon sequestration - Joice_CattailNLA_D2... | ecosystem: Environmental > Aquatic > Marine...
AGGCGCTGGATATCTGTGAAAGTGAGGATCTGTCCGGTATGAAAGAGGCCAAAGCCTTGAAGGCGACAATCTACACCCATATCCTTGATCGCTGGTACTGGTTTGAGGGCCGGCAGATTATCCAAAAACGCCAGAAAAGGCGCAAAGATCTACAGAACCAACTTGAAACTCTGGTTCAGGAACTCAAAGACGCAGAAAAATTATGAATGATCGCGCACTATCAGCTCCCGCTGCTTCCAGCGGCCGTCAAAGTCTGTGGAGCCGATCAGCCGGTGTGGCCGGCATCGGTGATCTAAAATGGATTGCCGTTGCCCTGTGTTACATTGCGGCCATCGCTTTGATGGGGCAGGATCCCTGGTACGGCGATAAATATTTTACCTATAACCAGGGTATTTTTGTGGGAATTCTGGCGGTTTTGATGGTGGCCGGGTTTTGCTGGGAAATTTATCTGCTGGGACGCCCCGGGGGCATCAATCTTGTATTGCACTGTCTTCTGATTCTGCCCGTCGCCTTGCTCATCGGCAGACTTGCGGGACTGCCTCCCGAACCGGAGGCATCCTACGGGTTGCTGGGCCAGTTAAAAAATTTTATCGGCAGTTTGAAAGATGTCAGCGGAATCGAAAGTATACTGCCGTTCTGGATTCAGGACATCTTTCGCAACCCTTCGATTTTGCTTCTTATCTTTTTTACCTCGGTGGCCTTTACCCAGAAAAAGGCCAGTCGCCGCTTTGCATTGGTTGTGGTGGCTTTCCTGATACCGGTCATGCAGACGCTGACCCACGATCCCAGACCATCGATTGCATTCGGACTGGGATTTGTGGCCATGCTGACAGGCATTGCGATTCAGTTCAGCAGATATGGCGATATTATCGGACAGCAAAATGTACTCAGCCGTCTGCAGGCCGTCGACGATCGGCTGGAGCTGCGATGCAGTTTGAGAATCGCTAAACGAACGGTGGAAGACGGCTTTATCACCGAAGATGGTGTGCTTGCCATCGTTCAACGCGCGTATTCCAAGCAACTTGACCTGGACCCCCTGGCTGTTCGCGGAATAGCCCAGGCGATTTCGCACCGTCTGGTGCGGGAACACCGGGTCCTGGAACTGCGCGGTGATGAAAGAGGATTTTTTCTTATACCCTATGAGGCGCTGTTCAAAATTGAGTCTCTGTTTGATGAAATCTCTGTTTGGATCCGCAAAATCATCATAACCGGGATCGCGATCATTTGGATTATTTCTCCTATTGATTTATTCCCGGACAGTGTCCCGGTCCTAGGTGCTATCGATGATGCCCTGATTGCACTGGTTGGCGCCGGGCAATGGCTGGGGACGGTAAAACGCAGAAAGCTACCAAAACCTTAAAATTTATCTCAAAAAAGCATATTACGCCCACTGGCTGCGTTGCGATTCAGTTTTAAATTCTACACAAACAAAAGAGGAGAAGATCTTGCAGGAAATTGAGATAAAAGGATACTATCCCGGGGCGGTGGGAAAAATTACCGAAATTCATGCTGTCTACTACCATGAGAATTGGGGATTTGATGTCAGCTTTGAAACCGAGGTCGGTAAAGAACTATCGGAATTCGTTGGTCAATTCGATGCGGACCGGGATGGCCTCTGGGTGGCAACAAAAAATGGGGAGTTTGCCGGTGCCATTGCCATAGACGGTCACAATGCCTATACCGACGGTGTGCGCCTGCGGTGGTTTATTGTTATGCCGGAATTTCAAAAAAGCGGCATCGGCAAAGAATTAATTTTTCGGGCCCTGGACTTCTGCAAACACAAGCACTATCCGAAAGTATACCTGTGGACATTCGGAGGACTGACAAAGGCGAGAAGGTTATATGAAGCAGCGGGTTTTCGTTTGTGCGAGGAAGACGAAGTAGCTCAATGGGGGCAACATATCAAGGAACAAAAGTTTGAACTGCAACTGAAGGGAAGTTAATTTAGTTGATTGAGTTGATTAGGTTAAGTGTTTAAATCGATATCATCCTATTAGCTTATCAAACCCAAATTAGGTTTATTCGACTATTTAATTTTCCCCGCTAAATTCTTCGAAGACAACAAGTGCAGTGAATTTAACCGGGGCTTAACAACTTTTCAACTATTTAACCCGAAGTGGTTTCAAAACCTTAGATCACGTCCAAAGACAAGGCGTCGATTTGGTTTTAAAGCGGAGCGTACACGAAGTACGTGAGCATTTTAAACCGAATCGCAACGCAGTATTTGGGCGTGAGATGAGGTTCTGAAGCTACTTCGAGGGAGGTGCAATTATGAGCAAAATACAGGTCAGATTCGGAGATTGGATTGAAGGTGGATTTTATCTGTATAAGGCCAATTTCGGGACCCTCGTTCTGGCGTCCATCTTTGTGGTGGTGATCAGCGCCATAACGGCCGGCATCCTGGCCGGCCCCATGCTGGCCGGGCTGGCCCTGGTGACACTGCAACTGCTGGACAGAAAAGGACCCCAGCCTGAAGCCGGCAAGGTTTTCAAAGGCTTTGATTATTTCCTGCAATCTTTGCTTTTTGTGGTTGTCTGGGGAATCGCCATATTGGCGGGTTCGTTAATTCTGGGGGTCATTCCTGTTATTGGACAGCTGGCATCTGTAGCTTTCGTATATGCAGCCCAGGCCTTTTTAATGTTCGGGATGTTTCTTGTTGTTGACCGGAAGATGGAATGGTTGCCGGCCTCCATGGAAAGCATCAACATCGTCAAAGCCAATTTTTGGCCCCTTTTCGGGTTATCGGCTGTAGCCGGAATCATCGGCAGCATCGGTGCCCTAGCCTTCGGCATCGGCGTTGTGTTCACGATACCGATTCAAGGATGCATTCTGGCGGTTGCTTACCGGGAAGTGTTCGGTAGTTCAGATGACAGAGGTCAGATGACGGAAGACAGATGACGGAAGACAGAAAACAGATGACAGAGGACAGATGACAGAGGACAGATGACACGGCTTTGCCTGACGGCTTCGCCGCGGCAGGCAGAAAGCGGATCTTGAATTTTATTTAAAAGTGCATAAATTAGCAGATATACTGCTTTTCAAAAATAAGTTCCGAAATACGGAAGGCTGGTAAAAGTGATTGTAGAAAGAAAACGTTCAAATAAAGAACCATTTTATTGACAACCGCTATAACACTAGATCCTCTGATAAAAACTCATTTGCTCCATAGGATCCCCATGAAAGGATGAAATATTATGAAAGAAAAACGTAATGTACACTTAAAGGTTCAGGAACTCTGCGATTGCTACGCCACCAACGATCCTCTCAAAGAAATGTCCGTCGTTAAAAAGGGCTCGGATAAAGAAGAAGCCGCCCTTAAGTGGCTCGCTTTAGCCTCACTGCACGGTGTGAACAATAATGCCAAAGAAGTGACCATTACCCGCTCCAAAGCTGGTGAGGTCCGGGTGACTGCTAAATATCGTGAATCAGAACTGCCGTCGCCGGGTTCTGAAATCGGTGCTAAAATAATAGAAGCAGTACGGGAAATCACCCATATCGAAGGAGACAAAGGCAAAATCCCCCTGTCCCTGGGAATCCGCAACGACAGCATCGAGCTCCAGGTGAAAATCAAAACCAAACATGACAGAGAAAGAGTCACCCTTAAATTTCCTCAATGATTAATTGTCTCGGAATTTCTAAAACTTAATCAAAAGATAGGGTATTTTTTGAGGCCGGCGTTTTTGCCAACGTCATGGCCCCAGTGAAATAAAGCAGAATTTCACGGGGTAAAAATAATGGAATAGCGGGTTTTTAAAGGAGACACCAGCCATGGTTAAGCTACGGAAAAAAAAGTTGGTCAAAATTACGGTCGACAACCTCGCCCCGCCCTACAAGGATTATGAATATTTTAAAGACTGTGATCAGCTGCCGTTCCGGTATCAGGCCAACATATTTGATATGGTCAACGCCTGGTGGCTGATAGAAGCATCTACTCTCGTTTATGCCGAACCGGATTTCGTCATCGAGAAGTTTCAGAACAATGCGGGGTTTACGGAAGTAAAATTTTTTGAAGACAAAACAACCCAATGTTTTGTTGCCAGCAACAACAAGTTTGCCATTGTGGTCTTCAGGGGATCAGAAGCGCGCTTAAGAGACGGTGATTCAGATCCCGGCCATATATTTGCGGATTGGCTGGCCAATTTCAGTTTTTTGCCCGAGCAGTGGGATCAAGGTGGAAAGGTCCACAGGGGATTTAAAGCCGCTCTTTCAGAGGTTTGGACTGACCTTGAAGACCACATCTCAAGCCTTCAGAAAAACAATCTGAAAATCTGGATCACAGGCCACAGCCTGGGGGCGGCCCTGGCCACTCTGGCTGCCGCCCGGTACAGCAAGGCACAGGGGTTGTATACATTCGGATCTCCTCGTGTTGGCGATCAGGATTTTAAAAAAGTCTTTAATGTGAATACCTATCGATTCGTCAACAACAGCGATATCGTAACCAAGGTGCCGCCTTCAAATATGTATCGTCACGTCGGAGAGCTCCGGTACATCGACAGCGAAGGCATCATTCACGACAACTCCAATCGCTGGGAAAAATGGAGCGATGAGATTCAGGGGAAATTTAAAAATGTATTCAACGCGCTCGGCCAGTCCCAAACTGGTTTGACAGAGGTACTCCTTGAACCCATAGTCGATCACGTCCCGACCCTTTATGCGATCCACATCTGGAACAACATCCCTGAAGTTGGCTAAAGGCAATTTGAATTGACGGCGGAGAAAGGAGCTGGCGTCGATAATGGAAACAGCTGTGTATTTTGTGGATCGAGATATGATTTTAATCAAAGATACGGCCGCTGAATTGCTGGATAGCCTGGCAGGCTTCAAGCTTTCTTATATTGATAAATGGGGTGACCTTAAAAATGCGTGACTACCGGTCCACCCAAATAGAAGATATTATTCTCCAGCATGATCAACGCGGTATGAGCCAGGTTCGGCCGGTTCTGTCGCCGGGTTATTGCTACCGGGCTGCCCGAATGATTCTGGAAAACAAAGGCACAGTGCTGATCGGAACTGGATTTCCGGTTTCCGGAAGCTTTGAAAGTGACGGGCCGATTGGGGCCATTGCCCTTTATCAGGTTTTAGCCAGGCTCAACTGTGAGCCGGTCTTTGTCTGCGCCCCGCCAATATCAACGATTTTAACAAAACGCTTTATGACCTACGAACTGCCGCTTGTCGATTGGGAGGAGAGCAAACCGGTAGTGATGCAGGCTTTAGTGGATTTAGAACCAAGTCTTATCGTGTCCATCGAACGGCCGGGCGTAGCGGCCGACGGATGTTATTACAATATGCACAAAAAGGACATTACCAGGCTCACCGCTAAATTTGACCTCTTCTTTCAGAAAAGTAAATGCCCCAGCATCGCCTTTGGAGACGGCGGCAATGAAATCGGCATGGGCAATGTGCGGGACACACTGGCCTTGCTGGATATTATACCGGCGATCACCACCTGCGACGAACTGGTAATTGCCTCCGTATCCAACTGGGGCGTATATGGTGTCATCGCTGCCCTGGGCCGGCTGTTGGACCAGGATTTGTTTGAAAATTTTGACCCGCAAACCGTTGCCAAATACCTGGTGGACAATGGCTGTGTCGACGGGGTTACCAACCGCCAAGAATCCAGTGAAGACGGATTCCCCATCAGTGTCGGCATGTCAATTATTCAGCAGCTGCGTGATCTTGTAGTTGCCGAATAAGTGGATATATAGATGAATGGATTCTATCTTTATAACTAAAGGAATTTGCCGGAGTAAGGAGGAATAATGGAAGGCAAGCCGCCAAATGATAGGAGAGCCGAGTGTGAGGTCGACAGCATCTTTACGGACCGCTGGTCACCGCGTGCATTTTTGTCCGATCCCCTGCCCGAACACCAGGTGAAATCCCTGTTTGAAGCCGCCCGTTGGGCGCCCTCATGCTTTAACGAGCAACCCTGGCTATTCGTATACGCAACCGAGCCCGAACAACGCCAAAAACTCGTTTCTGCCCTTGTGGAAAAAAATCAACGCTGGGCAAGCAAGTGCCCGCTGCTGATGTTTGTTCTGGCACGCCGCCAGTTTAAGGAGGGCGGAAGAGAAAATCGCCATGCCCCTTTTGATGCCGGTTCGGCCTGGTTGTCGCTGGCCCTTCAGGCTCGCCGGCTCGGTCTTTACGCCCACGCCATGGCCGGCTTCAGCCTAAAAAAAGCCTATGAGGTCCTGGGCGTGTCCGAGGAAGAATACCTGATAATGGCTGCCATTGCCGTGGGACGCAAAGGTGACGCCGATAACCTGCCTGAAGATTTACGCGCCATGGAATCGCCCAACACGCGTAAACCACTGGCAGATGTCGCAACGGATGCGTTTCCCCTTTAAAGAAAATGCCTATAATTGTTGATACCCACACCCACATCTGTGATTCAAGTTTTGACGCAGATCGGGGTGAGGTGCTTAATAAAGCTGCTGAAGCCGGTGTTGGTGCGGTCATTGCCGTGGGAGAAAATATTTCCGATGCCCGGTTAAATATTGAACTCGCCGCTAAACATTCAATGATTCGACCGGCCGCCGGGCTCTATCCGACCATCCTTGACCTGGAACAGGCCGAAGAGATGCTCTCGTTTATTCGCAGGGAGCGCTCAAAACTTGTTGCCATCGGGGAAGTCGGTCTTGATTTCTGGGTCGTTAAAGAAGAGCCCCAAAAGGAGATTCAAAAAGAAATTTTAAAAGGCTTTATCAAGTTGTCCAAAGAACTGGATCTGCCGCTCAACATCCACTCCCGTTCGGCAGGCCGGCATGCGGTAGCTTTTCTGCTGGAATACGGTGCGACACGGGTGCAGATGCATGCCTTCGATGCCAAGGCCTCGGCGGCTTTACCAGCCGTGGAAGCGGGATTTTTTTTCTCCATCCCCCCTTCGGTGGTCCGCTCAAGGCAAAAGCAAAGGCTCGTCAAACAGCTTCCCCTGTCATGCCTCCTGGTCGAGACCGACAGCCCTGTGCTGGGACCCGATCCAAAGCAGCGCAACGAACCTGCCAACGTTACCATCTCAATTAAAGCGATCGCGGAATTAAAGGGAATTGTTGAAGATGCAGTAGCTGAGGCTGTTTGTGAGAATACTTTTTGTTTATATGGTAATATCGCAAACTGTTAGCTTTTTTAGGAAATCCACTGTGCCCTATTGACGAGTTATAATTCGTGCATAATGTACAATTATAATTCAACTTCGATAAACACAAATACACCATTCGATTTCTTAAGTTCTCCAAAGATTATATTTTAAAAAGGAATGTTTGGGCGACATTTAAGCGCCTTCTTGGGTGTAGACGCATCTTCTCTTTATAGATTGTTACCGCTTTCTTTGGCAATCCATTCGGCAATCCATTAATAGATGCTAAGGGATAGCGCGTGCCTTTTATTCAGCTATTGCGTAAAAGGCCCAACATACGGTGCTCTCGTCGACACCAAAACACACAAAACAAAAAGGAGCGTATTATGAATAAAAAATCATCTCTGTTGGCGTTGATCATTTTAGTGATTTTTGTTTTCACGGTTGGCGGCAGAGTTCAAGCCGGTGAGATTATCTATGCCGATGACATTCGTGAAAATCCCATAAGCAAAGAGGTGCTTGTCAGAACGGCCGACAATGTTATCGTGATGGTGGACACCTCCAGCTCAATGTCCGCAACAGACAAAACCTACCATAAGACTTACTACGAACTCGAACAGGCCGCACTCACAACCGGATTTGAACGGCTGCCGGATCTTGGCTACAATGTCGGCGTCTATAGATTCACGCCATGGGAAGCTTTGTATTCCATGCAAAAATTTGACTCGGCCGGGGTGGTTGATTCGCTGAAAAAACTTCCGGCGGAACCGGGGGGAAAGACCCCGTTGGTGCAAAGTCTAGATGAATTAGAGACTGTTCTGAAGGGTCTGAGCGGCAAGACCGTCGTCTACATTTTCAGCGACGGCGGATACGATAAACTCGCAGGCTCTGCGGATCCCGGCGACAAAACAGCGGAGTTGGCAAAAAATTATAATGTTTCCTTCCAGGTGATCGATTACTCCAGCCAAGAAAGGGAGAGAAAGACGGTCTCTGATATGGGCAGGGCCAATATGAGCTCGCGAGTTATTCCGTTCGATTCGTATATCACCCAGCCCTACTATGCCTTAGGCCCTCTTTACTATACAAAGTGGGATACCGAGATTGAGACGATTTCGGAGAGGAGGGTGGCAGGTTACAAGGTCGGCAACATCCTCTTTGATTTGGACAAGACCGATCTTTCTGCGGCCGGGCAAGAAGAACTCTATGGGGTCGGCAAGTTCTTGGTGGCGAATCCGAGCGCTTACGCCGTGCTGTTCGGCTATACCGACGATACCGGCAAGCCGGACTACAACATGGAACTGTCGCGGCGCAGAGCCGAAGAGGTGGCGGATTATCTATCCAAGAACTTTAATCTGGGTTCCGACCGGGTCATTCCCAACTGGTACGGTGCTGACAACCCCGTCTCCAGCAATGACTCCGAGGCGGGTCGCGCTAAAAACCGCCGCGTAGAGGTTGCAATCGGCGGGCTATAATTTGCGGCTACAGCGTCGGAGACCCCATCTGTGCCTGACCGCCGGGTCTCCGGCGTTAACCTCTTTTAAATGGAGGGCATGAAATTGTAATGCCCAGGGAGACCCCAGATTGAATACATCCAGTCAACCTTCGAACGACAACTTATTTTTGGCAAGAGCGCTCGAGGCAACCATCCATATAGCCCTCGTCTTTCTGCTCCTTTATTGGTGTTTCAAGATCGGTCAGCCGTTCATTCAGATTACCGTCTGGGGCATCATAATTGCCGTTGCAATCCACCCCGGCTACAGCCGGCTGAAGTCCATCCTGGGTGGGCGCGGCCGTCTGGCGGCAATCCTGATTACACTTTTTGCACTGATCGTCCTGCTCGTTCCGGCCTATTTGTTTTCCGGATCTCTCATAAACACTGCTCAGGGGTATTCGGCACAGCTCGACGCCGGGACGTTAAGTGTACCGCCGCCATCGGAGAATGTCAGATCCTGGCCGGTCATCGGAGAACCTTTGTACAAGTTCTGGAGCCTGGCCTCGAACAATCTCGGAGCTGCCCTGAGCGGGGTCACCCCGCAGCTCAAAAAATTCGGTATCCCGCTGTTGTCCGCCGCGGCGGGTGCCGGGGTCGGGATCCTAAAGTTCTTGGTTTCGATCATTATCGCCGGTGTTCTGCTTGCAAATGATACCGGTGGCGGTCAAACTGCGCGAGCAATTGCTACGCGCTTCGCAGGTGAGAAGGGGACAATGGCAGTCGAACTCGCAGTGGCGACGGTACGAAGTGTTACCCTGGGTATTCTCGGCGTCGCACTTATCCAGACGCTCATGGCAAGCCTTGGTTTTCTTTTGGTCGGCGTGCCTGGCGCTGGGCTTTGGGCCCTGTTGGTGCTGATTCTTGCGGTGGTTCAGCTTCCCACTATTTTGGTTCTGGGCCCGATTATCATCTACGTGTTCTCCACCAGCAGTACGGTCATCGCAGTTGTTTTCACGATCTGGAGCCTGCTTGTCGGTATATCTGACACCTTTCTTAAACCCCTCTTGATGGGTCGTGGAGTCGATGTTCCCATGCTTGTCATCTTCATTGGAGCAATCGGCGGGTTTATGACATCCGGCATCATCGGCCTTTTCGTTGGTGCGATCATTTTTTCCCTTGGCTATAAGCTTTTCTTGCTTTGGCTTAAAATGAATATACAGCCGGAAGGAGAGCCATCCAAACCTGAGTAGCAATCATCTTTTCAATTTGATTAAGGAGAAAGTATCATGGCAAAAGGCTCAAATCATGCATGATATACGCTATCTTAAAAAATAGCAGCTTACCCGCCTAAACGGGCAAGATGCATTTTTTAGATGGCTTACAGCTAGCGCTCAGGCAACTGCCAAAACGCACTCATCCCTTTAAGAACTCCAATCAACTCCCACATATAATCCCGCATATGGGAATGGTAATCAGGGTCCAACCGCCTGGTAAAAAAGTTTCCGGAAAACAGCTTTAAAATACCAGATAGCGGATTCATTCCTTCTTCGGTATCAGCTTTAAAGCCACTCCAGTTGCGAACATGCTCTTCCGACCGGAAGAGATTCATGGTACTTCAGGCATAGGGGATGTCGTTGAACCACTCCCTGAATGGTACGGATGTATACCCCATTATGCCCTGGGGTTCAACCTTCTGGAGGACACCATCTTTGATCTCCACCCTGAGGGGCGAACCACAATCCAGGCAAGGAGCATCAATCTGTATTAATCTTCCTGGAAAAAGCCAGCTGACCGCCAGCGCTTCAAATCCTCATTGGGCAAACCACTTCTGTTGACCGTCAATCGTAATGCGGTATTGGGTGGGAAGGTTGTTGAACGGCGGAAACGAGCAGATATAGTCGGTTTTGGGAAACAACCACCCAGGAAAACCAGGTGTAAAAAGCGCATGCAATAGCCTGCGGCCTTCCTCCACCGGCACACCCAATTGAGATGCAATCTCAGTGTAGTAAGGTGCCCGGCCGGTTTCCATCATATGCTTCATGATGATTTGAAAGGTCCTGTCCAATTGCTCGGGTTCGCTCATAGTGGCCTCCTTTCTATAGCTGGATTATTAAAGGTTTCCTCTCTAAAGAGACTGACTCAGAGGATAAAGCTCCAGGCAGAACAATCGATGCTCGCTTAGAAGCGGGGCAGGCAAGAATTGAGAGGTCTCTTTATTGAATCATTCCCCTGTTTATAGATTAAATCGGCAAGAATCAAACAAAATTCTTCGGCTAGAAAGGAAAAATTTCTTGACAAATATCTAATAAGTGATAGTCACTAACCTTGTAATACCAGTACGATATGGCATTTTTTCAGGATTTCTGAAAATTAGGTGAATATCACTAACCAAATAATCTTGCACACTATTTCAGTGCGAACCAATTTAAATGATTCAAAAACAATGGTGAATCAAAATTCACCACCCGGAAAAAGGAATTCAAAATTATGTCATCAGAATCGGTTATCGTACAAAAAAAAGATAAAATTGCCACTCTGACGTTAAATCGCCCCAAAGTGATGAACGCCATGAGCAGAGAAATGATTGAGGGCCTGTGGGATGGCGTAAGAGATCTGGCCGCAGACGAAAGCGTCAATGTGGTGATCCTAAAGGGGGCCGGGGATCATTTTTGTTCGGGTGCAGATATCAATCTCTTTGGCGAAAGCATACCTTCGGATGAGTGGGTGGTTGCCATGAAGGGCGTGGGCAAAATCGTGAGGACATTGCGGGAAATGCCTCAACCGGTAATTGCCATGCTAAAAGGGGTCGCTGTCGGCGGCGGCGCGAACCTGGCCCTGGCTGCAGACTTTGTGGTGGCGGCCGAAAACACCCGATTCTGCGAAATTTTCATCAACATCGGGGCCATTCTGGATTACGGAGGGCATTATTTTCTGCCCCGGCTGGTCGGCCTTGCCAAAGCCAGAGAACTTGCCATGCTCGGAGATGAAATTGACGGCAATACGGCAGCATCCATTGGTCTGATATACAAATCGGTTCCCGAAAATCAGCTGGAGACGGAAGTGGAGAACCTTGCCAACACCCTGGTCCTAAAACCACAGCTTGCCTTAAGGCTGATAAAAGAGGGGCTTGAAAACAGCTTCGACATGTCCCTGAAACAGGTATTGGATTGGGAAGCGGCCCATCAATCCATTGCACTCCAGACGCCGGAGCACAAAGAGATCGTTAAAATGTTCCTCGAATTGAAAAAAAATAAAGCTTAACTGGCTCAATCAACTAACCAACCCAATCAACCTGGTCAACTTAATCAACCACCCGCAGGGTATAGACCGAAAGGTACAATATGGCCGTAAAATCAAAAAGCGCAACCCAGATTTATTTCAACAAAGATCATGAGATGGTCCGCAAAGCGGTTCGAGAATTTGTGGATAAAGAAATCAATCCAAACATGGACGAGTGGGAGGAAAAAGGTGAGGCCCCGCTTCATGACTTGTTTAAGAAAATGGGAGATCTCGGATTTCTGGGGATTCGCTATGACCCGAAATATGGTGGTCAGGGATTGGATTACTGGTATGACACTGTTTATTTGGAGGAATTGGGTCGGGTTCGAGGCTCCGGGATTCCGATGGCAATTGCAGTACAGTCTCACATGGCAACTCCCGCTATCCAGGAATTCGGCAGTGAACATTTAAAAGAAACCTACCTTGCACCGGCAATTGCCGGGGAAATGGTTGCATCCATCGCCGTTACCGAGCCCGGGGCCGGATCGGATGTCAGCGCGCTCCAGACCACTGCGAAAAAAGACGGTGAATCCTATATCATCAACGGTTCCAAAACCTATATCACCAATGGCACCCAGGCCGACTTTTTAACACTGCTCGCCAGAACCAGCGATGACCCGGGCTATCACTCCTTCAGTCTTTTTGTGGTTCCCACCAAGCTGCCCGGTTTCCAGGTCAGCCGCAAACTTAAAAAAATGGGATGCCACAGCAGTGATACGGCCGAACTGTTTTTTGACGACATGCGAATCCCGGCTGAAAATCTCATCGGTAAAGAAGGCGAGGGATTCATCTATCAGATGCAGCAGTTTCAACACGAGCGTTTTTCAGCCATCCCGATGTGTTATATTTCGGCCGAAGAGACAATTGCGATGACGGTTGAACACATCCGGCAGCGCATCGTGTTCGGCAAACCGTTGATTGCCAAACAGGTGCTGCGACATCGGCTCGCAGACTGGCAGACTGAAATCGAATGTTTGCGGCAGATGACCTACCATATCGTGAGGATGAAAGAAGCCGGTCTTGATGTTACCCGGGAAATCTCCATGGGCAAACTTTATGCCGCCCGGGTCATTCAAAAAGTAACAGATGGCTGTTTGCAGATGTATGGCGGCCTGGGCTTTATGGACGAAATGCTGATCTCGCGCTGCTATCGGGATGCCAAGCTGATATCAATCGGCGGCGGGGCAGATGAAGTCATGAGGGAGATCATTTCGAAAATTGAACTGGGATAATAAGGTTTCAGGTTTCAGGTGTCAGGATCTATTCTCGCCATCGGATGCTCGCCCCGCTGACACCTGACACCTGAAACCTGACACCATAAACAAGATATTAAGCACTATTTGTGAGGATCGAAAAACTTCCAAAATGAAAAATGGAAATAAAATATACTTTACCAAAGACCACGACATGGTACGGCGGGCGGTCAGCGATTTTATTAAAAAAGAAATAAATCCCAATGTGGATCAGTGGGAAGAAGCCGGGATCGCACCGCTGAAGGATATATTTAAAAAAATGGGGGATCTCGGATTCCTTGGTATCCGCTATGATCCCCAATACGGTGGCCAGGGCCTTGATTATTGGTATGATACCGTTTTTTTAGAGGAGCTGGGACATATTAAGGCCCTGGGATTATCCACCGCCATTACCGTACAGACCCACATGGCAACGCCTGCCATCGCCGAATTCGGCAACGATTTCCTGAAGGATACTTATTTAAAGGCCGCCATTGCCGGCGACAGGGTGGGTGCAATTGCCGTTACAGAACCCGGCGCCGGATCCGATGTGGCCGCCATCCAGACTACGGCAAAAAAAGACGGCAACGATTACCTGATCAACGGCTCCAAGATCTATATTACCAACGGCACCCAGGCCGATTTTTTAACACTTCTGGCAAGGACCAGTGAGGACCAGGGATATCATTCTTTCAGCCTGTTTGTGGTTCCGACGGATTTACCCGGATTTAGCGTTAGCAGAAAACTGGACAAACTGGGAATTCGTATCAGTGACACGGCCGAACTGTTCTTCGACAATGTCAGGGTGCCGGCCGACCACCTGATCGGGAAAGAAAACGAAGGCTTCATCTATCAAATGAGGCAGTTTCAGCACGAACGCTTCGCATTACTGCCGTTTGCCTGTACCGCTGCCAGAGATATCATAGACATGACGTTGGCGCATGTCAGGCAACGTGTGGTTTTTGGCAAGCCGTTGATTACAAAACAGGTATTGCGACACAGATTTGCCGATTGGTTTACGGAAATCGAGTGCCTGCAACAGCTGATCTATCATATCGTCAGAATGAAGGAAGCCGGTCAGGACGCCACCCGCGAGATTTCAATGGGCAAGCTGATTGCCAGCCAGGTGCTGATGAAAGTGGCCGACGGATGTCTGCAGATGTATGGCGGTCTGGGATTTATGAATGAGATGCTTATTTCCAGATACTACCGGGATGCCCGCGGGTTGGCCATCGGCGGCGGTGCCGACGAGGTGATGAGGGATGTGATTGCTAAGCTCGAAGGCTATTAAAATTTAAGGAATTGATATGCGACTGTCGATAGCTGACACAGGTAATAACTTAATAGTAAAACCATTGCCGCCGGGGCGGATAAAAATTTCCCAGGCGCTGAAATCCTTGCTTGAAGAAAAAGAATTCAGTGCCATCACGACCGCCGAAATAGCTAAAAATGCCGGTGTGACCGAAGCGCTTATCTACAAATATTTTAAAGACAAGCGTGATTTGCTTCATCAGATATTAACCGAGTACCTGGAGCAATATCGAACGCAATTGGGCCAGGATCTGAGAGGAATTAAAGGGACCTATAATAAACTTCGCAAGCTGATCTGGTCCCACATCAATGTTTACGCCACCAACCGGGTTTTCGCCAAAATACTTCTGATCGAAGTCAGGAACTATCCGGATTACTATAAAAGTGAAACCTATTTACGGGTAAAAGAATACAGCAACATTGTTTTGCAAATCATTGAAGGGGGCATCCGCGACAGAGAGATACGCGACGATGTGCCCGCCCGACTGATCAGGCATAGTATTCTCGGCAGCATCGAGCAGGTCTGTCTTTCCGGGATCACATTCGGAAAAGAAATCAATCCGGATGATCTTACAGAACAAATCTGCGAAATAATATTCAAAGGAATTGCGATTAGTTGATTAGAGCAAAAATTATTGTTGATTAAGTTGACTGGTTGATTAGTTGATTAAGTTTAAAGGATGATTTCTATTCAATCAACTTATTTAACTTAATCAACCCAATCAACTAAAATTACTTATTCAACTCAATCAACTACCCGGAGGGTACAGAGCATGGGCAAATGGATGAACGGCTATCTGGAGAAACTGGCCGCAAATCGCAAAGAAAATCTCGAGGCCGGTGGGAAAGATCGCATTAAACTGCAGCACAAATTCGGCAAGCTCACCGCCAGGGAGAGGATTGAACGCTTGGCGGATCCCGGCAGTTTCGAAGAAATCGGCTCTGTGGTCAGGGAATTTCGCATGGGCCTGGAAAACAAGGCTAAACCGAGTCCGTCCGATGGGGTCGTAATGGGGCTGGTCAATATAAATGGCAAACCGGCCATGGTTTACTCCCTGGACTTTACCGTTATGTCAGGCTCCATCGGTGATCAAGGTGTCTGGAAGATTGCCGAACTGGTCCAAATGGCCGGACAGGAGCACATCCCCGTCATCGGCATGTTCGACTCCGCCGGCTCCAGGATCAGCTTCAAAAATGGATATGTCGGACTATTCGGATTGGGTCGCCTACTGAGAAACTATTGCCTCTATTCAGGTGTTATCCCTCAAATAGCAATGGTTTTAGGGCCCTGCACAGGCCCCATCGCCCAGGTACCGGTCTTGTCGGACTTTTTAATATTTAATAAAAACACCGGCTTTTTGTGGTTCGGTGGTGAAATTAATTCAGATGATGCCGGGTCAGCCGATTTTCATATGAAAAACAGCGGCCAGTGCGACCTGATCGCCGACAGTGACGAAGCGGCGGTTAAACTCGCCCGCCAGCTGCTCGAGTTCACCCCCCAAAATTGCTGGGAGAAGCCGGTGATTATCGAATCCACTGATGACCCCGAAAGGCAGGAAGAGGCCTTGCTCGATGTCATGCCCGACGACCCGAAATTCACTTACGATATTCACGAAATCATCGATCTGATTGTGGACAATGGGGAATTCTTTGAGTTAAAGGAAGATTTCGCGCCCAATATGGTCGTCGGCTTTGCGCGGTTTGACGGCATCCCTGTGGGAATAGCCGCCAGCAATCCCGATGAACTCAGCGGCATCATGGAGCCGAACTCATCCGACAAATACGATCGTTTCATCATGTTCCTGGATGCATTTAACATCCCCCTGGTCAACCTGTCGGATACGCCGGCATTTCCGCCCGGTGATAAGTGGGAACGCATGGGGGTCATCAGACACGGCGCCAAGAACCTGCATGGCTATTCCCACCTGACCAATCCGAAAGTAACCATAGTGCTGAGGCGCTCCTACGGTGGGTCGAACATTGTAATGGGTTGCAGCAAGATGGGACCTGATTTTATTTACGGCTGGCCATCGGCTGAATTTGCGCCCACCGGGCCGGAATCCATTGTTCAGGCAGTATTCCACAAGGAATTGGCCAAGGCCAGGGATGAAGGCAATTATGACGAGGTTTATAACTTTTTTCTAAGCATTTTAAAGGAACAATTCAGTGTCATGACCATGGGCAAATCCTTTACGACTTACTACACGGTTCACGAAGTTATTGATCCCAGAGAAACCCGCTCCAGAATCGTAAAGGCGCTGAGGGCCAGTAGAAACAAACACGAAGAAGTTCCGGAAAAAAGGAGATTTATCAAACCAGCCTAAAACTGAGAGCATGAAGTGTTGAAGTAATAGGGTGGAATAAATTTCAAATAACAAATCACAAATCACAAACAAGCACCAATGACCAAAATTCAAAATTCTAAACATGTCTGCCACTTCAAGTTTTGATCATTGGATATTGAAATTTGAGATTTATTTGTAATTTGGTGCTTGTGATTTGGGATTTTAAGATTTGTAGAATGTAAAAAGCCAAAGATAATAAAGGATATTCCTATGGGCAAGAGAATGGATGAGGCCATCAAACGTTTTAAGGAGATTCAGGAGAAAAACCTCCTGGGCGGTGGTGTTAAACATATCGAACGACAGCACGGCCGCGGCAAATTGACGGCCCGGGAAAGAATAGCTGTCCTGGCCGACCCCGGCAGCTTCGAAGAACTGGGTTCCTTTGTCGGGACCACCAGCAAGCGTATCGATGGACGCATACCCGAGGCGCCCTGCGACGGGGCCGTTATCGGCACTGCTCGCGTCAATGGGCGTTTAATCATGATCCACGCCAGCGACTTCACCGTGCTCGGCGGGTCCATCGGAGCCCAGCACATCCTCAAGTTTGCGCAGCCGCTTGAAATGGCTGCCCAGTGGGGGATTCCCATGGTCAATCTCCTGGATTCCTCCGGTGGCCGGCTCGGCTATGAAGATGTCGCCATGGCGGGTTTTGACTGGTATTTCCGGCGAGAGTCTTTGTATTCCGGGGTCATTCCTCAGATTACCGTACTCATGGGGCCTTGCATTGCCGGCGGCGCATACCTTCCGACCCTTTGCGATTTTCTCTTCATGAGCCGCATATCCGGCAATATGTGGCTCGGCGGCCCGCGCCAGACCCAGGCAGCGACTTCGGAGAAAATTGACCGCAACGTAGGCGGAGCCGACTACCACATGCAATTTAGCGGAAGCTGCGATGTTGTGGGAGACGACGATGAAGAAACCATCAAGAAATGCCGTCAATTGCTGAGCTACCTGCCCCAGAATTTCAGGGAACCCCCGCCTGCATCGAAGAGTACCGATGATCCCCGGCGGGAGGTTGCCAATTTAGCCGCTATCGTACCTGATGAATACGATCAAACATACGATATGCACAAGGTCATTGAACAACTGGTCGACAATGGTGACTACTTTGAGATCAAAGACGAGTATGCCAAAAATCTGATCGCCTGTTTTGCCAGATTTAACGGTGAAGTTGTCGGCATCGTGGCAAATAATCCCCAACATCCCGGAAGTATCCTGGAGATAAACTCCTGCGATAAATACTACCGCTTTCTGCAAATACTTGATGCCTATAATATCCCCCTGGTCAACCTCGTAGATACGCCGCCGGTGGTCCCCGGCGAGAAAGAGGAGGCCGGAGGTCTGATCCGGCATATGGGTAAAATAGTGGACGTCTATGCCTCTGCCACCGTGCCAAAAATAAGCATCGTTTTACGCGAAGCTTACGCGGATTCGGGCAGCATCATAATGGGAGGCCTCAAGAGCATGGGTGCAGATTTGACCTATGCCTGGCCTATCGCCAGGTTTGGCATCGAGGCTTCTGAACTTGATTATTATAAAATTTACGGGAAAGGTATCGAACAAGATGCCTATGAATCCTATCTTAACCGTTCCAGGGAAAAAGTCGATGTTTACGACACCGCCCATAGCTGGACCGCCCAGATAGTAGATGAAATTATTTTGCCCGCCGACACGCGTATAAAAATAATTCAAGCCTTAGATTTAACCAGGAACAAACACGAAAGATTGCCGCCACGGGCGAAGGGGCACAGTACGCCTCCGATCTAATTTGGATCACCGCAAAGGCACCAGTGCGCAGAGTTTATTTTTATTTATTTGCCGTTGAGAGGACGGCAAAAACAACTAAAAGAAGCTTCGTTTCAATTCAACGAAAAGAAATTAGAGAAAAACTTTGCGGCCTCTGCACCTCAAGCGAAGCGGGCGGTGAAAAACTAAAAGGAGTTAGCGAAAAATGGCTACAAAACGAGTAGAAGTCAGAGCACCGATGTCAGGGATATTTTATCGCAAACCAGCACCGGATCAACCCTCCTACGTTGAGATTGGTGACGCGGTTAAAAAGAAACAGGTGTTGGGGCTGTTGGAGACGATGAAGGTTTTTCAAAAAATCAAGAGCCCGGCCAATGGCAAAGTGCTCGAGATATTGCCTGAAAGCGAAAGCCCCTTGAAAGATGATGACTTGATATTTGTCATTGAAGAAAGTTGACCGAGGATAGAACAAATTTACCACCAAAAAATCAAAAGGCACAAATGTTCAAAAAGATACTGGTAGCGAACCGCGGTGAAATTGCGCTTAGGATCATTCGGGCCTGCATGGAGCTTGACATCAAAAGTGTGGCTGTTTATTCCGAGGCCGATGAGAAATCATTGCATCTCAAACCGGCCGATGAACAGATCTGTATCGGCCCTGCTGTGAGCGCTAAAAGCTACCTGAATATTGAGAGCATTCTGGCAGCTGCTAAATCATGCGGTGCGGATGCCATCCATCCCGGATACGGCTATCTGGCTGAAAAGGAAGAATTTGCAAAGGCCTGCGAAGAAAACGGCATCATATTTATCGGGCCGAAACCAGAGAACCTCAAGCTGGCGGGCGACAAAATTACAGCAAAGAAAATAGTGGAAGCGGCCGGTGTGCCGGCAATCCCCAGCAGCCCGGGACCGATCGGCACCCTTGAGGAAGCCCTGGCATTTTGTGAAAAAATCGGGTACCCGGTAATGGTAAAGGCTTCCGGCGGTGGCGGCGGTCGCGGGATACGCATTTGCGAGACCGACGAAACGCTGCGCGAGGATTTCTTGATTGCCAAAGCCGAAGCCGGTGCATCTTGTGGCAACGATGAGCTGTACATTGAAAAACTTATCTTCAAACCCCGCCACATAGAATTCCAGATTCTTGCGGATGGCTTTGGCAATATTTCCCATCTGGGAGAAAGGGAGTGCACCATCCAGCGGCGCTACCAGAAACTCATCGAGGAGTCCCCTTCTCCCAAACTTACTGTTGCTCTGCGAAAAGCCATGGGTGATGCCGCCATGCAGGCGGCCAGGGCGGTCAATTATTTCAATGCCGGTACGGTTGAATTTCTTCTGGATTCAGATGACAACTTTTATTTCATGGAAGTTAACGCACGCATTCAGGTCGAACACCCCGTGACCGAATTAACTACCGGCATCGATCTGGTCAAAGAGCAAATACGCCTTTCATCCGGCGGCAGGCTCGAATGTTCATTCGACGACTTGAAAAGCCGCGGGTGGGCCATCGAATGCCGCATCAATGCCGAAGATCCGGAACGCAACTTTTTGCCTTCCCCGGGCGTGATCGAAACCTACCGCCCTCCCGGCGGATTTGGTGTGCGCCTGGACACCCACCTGTACCAGGGCTATGATCTGCCGATATATTATGATTCGCTCATCGCCAAACTTGTTTCCTTCGATCTCAACCGTATCGGCGCGATCGCCATCATGAAAAGGGCGCTTAAAGAGTTTATCATTGCACCGGTCAAAACCACGATACCGCTTTATCGCCAAATTATGGATGATCCCTCTTTCCGAAAAGGAGATTTTGATACCGGATTTATAAATAGATTTGTTTCTGAGGAAGAGGAGGATGACTGATAGTTGAATAGTTGATTGAGTTGATTGTGTTTATTGAGTTTATTGAGTTTTTCTAATTAACTAGTAACCTCATTTATCGGTAATTTAGGAGTGTTTTCCATGCCTGAAGACCATCTGCTCTACAGCGTTGAAAAAAATGTAGCCCGTTTGACCATCAATCGCGAAGCGCAGCGCAATGCTATTAGTTTGGAGGTCATTGAACTTTTCAAAAAATATCTGAATGCGGCTGAGAAGGACGAAAATGTCAGGGTTGTTCTCATCACCGGATCCGGGGAAAAAGCCTTTTGCTCGGGAGCAGATCTCGGCGGTGCAGCGGACGGAAAGATTCAGCAGGGATTTAAAAAATACGCCGAACTTATAGCCAGATTGTCCAGCTATCCCAAACCGGTGGTTGCCCGAATCAACGGGGCCTGCATGGCCGGCGGTATGGGGCTGATGCTTGCCTGCGACATTGTAATCGCCAAAAATGATGCCAAATTTGGAACCCCGGAGGTAAACGTCGGCCTCTGGCCGATGATGATCGGCGCCTTGATTTTTCGTAATGTTCTTCGCAAAAAGGCGATGGAAATGATCCTGCTGGGCGAGCGACTCACGGCCGACCAGGCCCTGAATATGGGTTTGATTACCCGTGTTGTCCAGCCTGAAGAGTTGGACGAAGAAGTTGTCCAAATCCTAAAGAGTCTGGCGGCAAAAAGCCCCATAGGAATGAAAATCGGCAAGGAAGCCTTTTATGCCGCGGCTGATTTGCCTTTTGAAGCAGCAGTGGATTTTCTTTCCGGCAAAATAGCCGAGGTGGCTGCCACCGAAGACGCCAGGGAGGGTATTACGGCGTTTATTGAAAAGCGTAAGCCGCAATTTAGGGGAAAATAACCAAAGGTGTAAGCGTATTTAAGGTTTCAGGTGTTCCGCCGAAAACGGATTCGGTGTCAGCATTTGCTTTGGTCAGCCTGAAACCTGACACCTGGCACCTGAAACCTGTAGCACTAAATCGGGAACACCCAGAAACCAATATTGGTACCAATTGATAGAGGAGGACAAGAAGTTGAGCCTACATGACAAAGTCGTCGTCACCTGCGCATTGACCGGATTGCTGACCGATCCGGCCAAATTCAATGTACCGGTAACCCCGGGGGAAATGGCTGATGCCGCCGAACAGTCTCACAACGCCGGCGCCTCAGTATTGCACTGCCATTTCAGGGATCAGCGGGAAGGCCTGGGCGCCTTTCCCACCTGGGATATAGATTCGGTCGGCAGCATCCTGACCGCAATTAAAAAACGGGTACCGGAAATTATTATTTGCATGAGCACAGGGGTTCTGGGGGATGACATTTCCGGACCGGTTGGATGCCTTGAGGCCTTCAAACCGGAAATGGCCGCCTGCAATGCCGGCTCGCTGAACTATTTAAAAATTCGCAAGGACGGCAACTGGGCCTGGCCCCCGGCTCTTTTTGACAATCCGGTTGAAAAAGTAAAAAAATTTCTGGAGGTGATGACGGCCAATAACATCATACCGGAGTTTGAATGCTTTGACACCGGAATTGTGCGCAGCGTCAGTATGTACAAGGCCAATGCAATGTTTGAGGGGGATCCGCATGTTTCCTTCGTCATGGGGGTTGACAGTGGGATGCCCGCCAATCCGGACCTGCTGCCGATTCTCAAAGCAGAATTGGCTGTCAATTCCCACTGGCAGGTCATCGCCACGGGTCCGGGTCGGGAAAAAATCTGGAATCTTCATCGGCGCTGCCTCGAACTGGGCGGCGATGTCAGGACCGGGCTGGAAGACACCTTCTACCTGGCCGATGGTCAGCGGGCAACCACCAACGGCCAGCTCATCGACGCCCTGGTAAAGATTGCGCGTGAAGTAGGCCGGGAACCGGCAACAACGTCCGAAGCCCGAGAAATCCTTGATATCGTGCAATAAATAATTTCGGCGGGCACGGTGTCCCGCCCTACAACCGGTTGTCAAACAGGATCGCAAAGTAGAGTCGGCCACCGTGCCCGCCATGCGAGCCCGCAAGGCGAGGCGGGCGGGCCGTGCCGACTTTAGATAGAAACCGAATCGTAAATTTCTAAATGGTATAAATATGCTTCCTGCTCAACTAATTAAACCAATCAACTAAACCCAAAGGAGATAAATAGAAAATGGCACAGAAGTTTAAGACCAGAATCACCGAGATGCTGGGCATCGAACATCCAATCATCTGCGGCGGCATGCAGTGGATCAGCCGGGCGGAAATTGTTGCTGCAGTCGGTAACGCCGGCGGTATCGGTTTTATCACTGCCGAAAGCCTTGAAACGCCGGAAGATCTGCGTGAGGAAATTAAAAAGGTTCGGGACCTGACGGACAAACCGTTCGGAATTAATCTGTCCATGGTTCCTGAATTCGGTCTGCCGGAGAGAACCCTAAAATTTTGTGATGTTGTTGTCGAAGAGGGCGTTAAAGTCGTCGAAACCGCCGGCAGGAGCCCGGAACCCTTATTGCCCAAATTAAAAGAAGGCGGGGTGAAGGTAATTCACAAACTCACTTCGGTAAAACATGCCCTGAGCGCCCAGCGCCTGGGCGTCGATGCGGTAACAATGATCGGGTTCGGATCCGGCGGTCATATCGGCAACGATAATGTGGCCTCGTTTATTTTGCTTCCCAAAGCGGTTGCTGCGTTGGACATCCCGGTAATTGCCGGCGGCGGAATTTGCAATGGCAAGGGTTTTTTAGGAGCACTGGCAATGGGAGCCGAGGCGGTGCTCATGGGAACCGCCTTCATGATGACCCAGGAGTGTAAGATCCATCAAAACATCAAAGACCGTCTCCTTGAAACCAAGGAAACAGATACGGCACTGCTTTTAACAACGATCATGAATCCGGTTCGCTGCATTAAAAACAAACTGGCGGATGAATGCCTGGCGATTGAGGCCGAGGGAGCTGATTTTGAACAAATCATCAATACCGTGGCCGGGGGTAAAGGGCAGGTAGCTTATGATAGCGGTGACCCGGACGGTGCGCCGATTGCCTGCGGTCAGATTGCCGGATTGATTGATGAGATCAAACCCGTACGGAAGGTCATAGAAGATATCCTGACGGAAGCGGATCAACTGCTCAATCGACTCAATGGTCTTGCTGTTCATTAGTTTATGGAGTTGTTTGGGTTGATTGAGTGCAACTGAATTTGAAAGGAGGGGATCTCATGGACGACAGGCGATGGCACAAGTCTTACGCACCAGGAGTACCAAAGGCACTGGAATATGAAAAGCTCACCCTTTCTCAGGCCCTTTCGCGATCGGCCAAAAACTTTTCCGACCACACCGCCCTGAACTATATGGGTAAAAAAATCAGCTTTAAGGAGCTGGACGGCCTGGTCAACGCCTTTGCCAGGGCGCTGCAGGAAATGGGTATCGGCCCCGGCGACAAAGTTGCATTGTGCCTGCCCAACATACCCCAGGCAATCATTGCCAATTACGCTGTCTTTCGCATCGGGGCCGTAACGGTACAGAACAATCCCCTTTACACCGAGCGGGAATTGCAATATCAGCTCAATGATTCTGATTCCAGAATTATCATTACGCTGACGCTTCTGATTCCCCGGGTGCAAAAGATAAAAGCGGATACCCGGATTGAAAAAATAATCGGATGTCACATTAATTCCTATCTTCCTTTCCCTAAAAAACAGCTCTTTCCTTATGTTAAAAAAGATATGTATCGCAAGGTAGAGCCGGCTGAAGATATATATGTCTTCAAAGATCTGATTGCCCGCTATTCAACCAAACCCATCGAAGATCAAAGCAAATGGGATGAACTTGCCAACCTGCTTTATACGGGGGGAACCACCGGTGTCAGTAAAGGTGTTATGCAGAGCAATTCGATCATCAGCTGCAATGTACAGCAGTTTGCGGCCTGGTTTCCTGAATTAAAATCAGGTGAAGAGGTACTGGTGGGCAATTATCCCGTCTTTCATGCGGCCGGTTTTGCCACAACCAACCTGATGATCTGGAAGGCCTGGCAACATCTGATGGTTCCCAGACCGGATGCCAAAATTAATGTTGAACTGATTAAAAAGCACCGACCCACCTTTGTTCCTGGTGTACCGACAATGTTTGTGGGGATGCTGGCGGATCCGGAGTTCAGACAATTAGACTTCTCCAGCGTCAAAGGCTTTTTTTCAGGCGCCGCTCCTCTGGCTGCGGATACCATCAGGGATCTCAAGGAATTGACCGGATCCACCATGTGTGAAGTCTATGGATCAGCGGAAACCGCCCCGTTTGCCACGGTGACCCCCTGGGGGGGTGAAGTAAAACCCGGCACCGTGGGAATTCCCATCCCGGATACGGATGTCAAAATCGTGGATATTGCCAACCCAGACAAGGAACTCGCGCTTGGTGAAGAAGGCGAAATTGCCATCAAAGGCCCCCAGATTATGATGGGCTATTATAACAAACCGGAAGAAACCGCCAAGGTCATGTTCGGTGAATGGTTTTTAAGCGGCGATATCGGCAAGTTTGACGAAGACGGATATCTCAGCATCGTTGATCGCAAAAAAGACATGATTATTGCCGGTGGATATAATATCTATCCGGTGGAACTGGATGATGTCCTCATGGGTCATCCCAAGATCCTGGAAGCCTGCACCATCGGCATCCCCCATGATTACCGCGGCGAGACCGTCAAGGCTTTTATTGTCGTCAAAGAGGGACAGGAACTGACCGAAGATGAAGTCGTCACATATTGCAAAAAAAATCTGGCCGCTTACAAGGTTCCCAAAATCATCGAATTTATCGATGAACTTCCTAAAAGCGCGGTCGGCAAAATTTTACGGCGCAAGTTAAAAGAAATGGAAATGGAAAAAACCGAAAGCCAATAGCAGTTTGATAGGAGAATTTTATGGCCGTTAATCGTTGGCGTTTAGATGGTCTCTGCGCTCTGGTGACAGGTGGCACCAAGGGCATCGGCCATGCAATAGCAGAGGAACCATATTCATATCTAACCATTTGACCTTGGCAAAAATTCCTTATATATAAGGTGATCAATCCGCTTTTTTTATGATAATCTTTTGTTTCAGTGCCAAGCGGGTAACCAATTTCACCATTCGATTTCGACTGGGGGTAAGATCATGTCAGACGTAAGTTTGTTAGAAGGTAAAAAAATTCTCATCGTGGATGATGAACCGGATATTTTGGCTGTAATGGAAGACTTGCTGGATATGTGTGAGCTTGTAAAAGCGTCTTCATTTGAGGAAGCCAAAGCATATTTGGAATCCCAAAATTTCGATATCGCGGTTCTGGACATCATGGGTGTTGACGGATATGGGCTGCTGGAAATTGCCAAACAGAAAAATATACCGGCTCTCATGCTGACAGCCCACGCCTTTACACCGGACAACCTTGTCAAATCCATCAAAAAGGGGGCGGCCTCTTATATTCCCAAGGAAGAAATTACTGAAATCGCCGAATATCTGGTCGATGTATTAACGGCCAAAAAAGAAGGGCGCAATCCCTGGGGAACCTGGCAGGAAAAACTGCCGACGTCTTATTTTGAAAAGCGATGGGGAGCGGCCTGGAAAGATAATGACAAAGATTTCTGGGATACATTCAAAGCCAGCCTGAAATCCAGGAAAAAGTGATAATTAAATCGAAATTGCTGACCCTGGCAGTTCTTGGTTTCATTTTCATTATTCAGACAACATCCGTCTCATGCACACCATCCCGCATCCAGGCTGACCGGGCAGGCAATCTCAGCAAATCACTGACACACGGCGGCCTCGAACGGGCCTACCACCTGCATATTCCATCATCGTACCGGAATTCAATGGCAACTCCCCTGCTTGTAGCCCTGCACGGCGGCGGGGGCAACGGGCAAAAAATGGCAACGCTTTCCCGCTTGAGCCTGCTGGCCGATCAAAACGGTTTTATGGTTGCTTACCCGGAGGCTGTCGAACATCATTGGAATGATGGCCGCGGACTGAGTCAATATCGTTCGCAAAGGCAAAACATCGATGATGTCGGCTTCATCTCCAGGATGATTGATGACATTGCCGGTGATTATAACCTGGACGAAAAACGAGTCTACGTCACCGGTGCTTCCAACGGGGCCATGATGTCATTGCGGCTTGGCTGTGAGCTGGCGGATAAAATCACAGCCATGGCACCCGTGATCGGTTCTATGCCCGAAAATCTGGTTTCCGAATGCGCTCCTGCAAGGCCGGTCCCGTTGCTGATGATCAACGGCAGCCATGATCCGCTGGTACCCTGGGAAGGCGGCTATGTTCATTTTTTGCGTAAAAAGTTGGGAAAAATTATATCCGTCCCGCAAACCATTGATTTCTGGGTTGCCCGCAATGGTTGTTCACCTGAGCCGCAAATTACCAAAGAGCCGGACACTGACCCGGATGATGGCACACGCGTTCAAAAAGGCGTCTATGGGCAATGTGCCGATGGTGCCGATGTTGTCCTGTATGAGATCAAAGGCGGCGGTCACACCTGGCCGGGTGGTTATCAATATTTGCCCGAATTCTTAATTGGTAAAACAAACCGGGATCTGAACGCAAGTGAAACCATCTGGAATTTTTTTAATGGGTACCGGAGATAGTCCCATAACGAGAAAGATTATTGGCCTCTTTTTACTAGTCGCATTGATGTGGGGGCCTGCTGTTTCAGTTGCGCCCGCCGGCGGGGCCAACCATTTATCACAAACAATTCAGTACCTGCTTGATTTTGTTAAAACCTCGGAGTGCATTTTTATCAGGAACGATATAGAGCATACGGCCGTGGAGGCTGCGGCCCACATGCAGAGAAAATATGAACATTTTAATGATAAGATCAAAACTCCCGAGGACTTTATCCGACTGACGGCAACAAAAAGTCTTATGACCGGCAAACTGTATTATGTAAGATTGAAAGACGGGGAAAAACTTACCTCTGAGGCCTGGCTGCTGCAAGCATTAGAGGCCTATCGGCAAAAGCAGAAGTCGTCATGACCATCGAGCCAGCAAAAGCTCCTAATAAGACCTTGCGCGCCTTTGAACAGTTAAAGAAGGCCTTGATCGACACCTCGTCCATCATATACTCCCAAAAAGCCGGCTTTTTCAGCATACTTAGCCGTACGATTCAATTATATTCAATTCCGGAGGTTATCTCAGAAACTGCAAAACAGTTACCCGGTGTCGTATTGCTTCAACACTCCGGGTCACCCTCTTTATCGACTGACCAAAAGCTGATTTCCTGTGCTCTGGAAAATAAGCTTGCAATGATCTCGGAAGACAAAAGCATTTTAACGGCCATGCAACGCGCGGAGGCTCTCTACTACAATTCCCTCATGATGTTGAACTTATTGCTGTTTTCACATAGAATCGATGACGATAATTACCGGCGCTATTATAGCGCTTTAGAGAATTTTGCCAGATACAGCGAAGCGGTCTGGGAGTTTGGCGAGCATATTTATACGGCCATAAAATTAAATAAAGGAAGGTGTTTTCGATGCAGGTTCTTATAGTCAACCATCACGAGGTGAACAAATGGCTCCCGATGGGCGAATGCATGGATGTCATGGCGCAAACTCTTATAATGCTGAGCCGCGGCAGGACTGTCAATCCGCTGCGCCATGCCATGTGGCTGCCGGATAAAACCGGACTTATCGGAATGATGCCGGCTTATCTGGGAGACACCGAGGTGATGGGATTAAAAGCGATCAGTGTTTTCCCGGGCAACCACCCAACTGACTTTGACTCGCATCAGGGAACCGTGATGCTGTTTGAAACCAAAAACGGTCGCCTGCTGGCCATGATGGATGCGAGTAAAATCACCGCCATCCGCACCGCAGCTGTCAGTGGTGTCGCAACCAGATTACTTGCCAGAGAGGATGCCTCAGATCTGGCAATTTTGGGTTCAGGGGTACAGGCCGCAACCCACCTTGAGGCCATGCAGGTCGCTCGAAAAATCACCGGGGTGAGAGTTTGGAGTCAACATTTTGATCATGCTAAAAAATTTGCCATTCAGGCGTCGGCAGGCCACAGCATCCCCATCAGCGCCTTTGACACAGTCCAAGAAGCAGTTAACGGAGCCGATATTATTTGCACGGTCACATCCGCCACTGAGCCGATCCTGCAGGGCGATTGGATTTCACCGGGAACCCATATCAATGCGGTGGGATCCAGTGTGGCTTTTTCAAGGGAATTGGATACGGCAGCAGTGGTAAACGCAAAACTTTTTGTAGATCGCAAGGAGTCAGCTCTCGCCGAGGCGGGTGATTTTATATTTCCTCAAAAAGAGGGTGTCATTGGTGATAGCCATATCCGGGGGGAAATCGGAGACATTCTTCTGGGCAAAACTGGCGGCCGCACAGCGCCGGAGGAAATTACCCTTTTCAAATCCCTGGGGTTAGCAGCCGAGGATGTCGCATCGGCCCATTATATCTATCAAAAATTGTTAAACCAAAATGAGGGCAAATGGGTCGAATTTGGTGCTCTCAAATCCGAATAGGAGATATTCAATGCCCCAGGCAATCCGCCCATCATTCAAAGCCAGACATATCACCAGAAGTTATGAGCAAACCATTAATGCAGACCCTTCCAGGGTATTTGATCTTCTCTGCCCGGTCAAGGAAGCCGAATGGCTGGACGGCTGGGACTACACCCTGTTGCATTCGCAAAGCGGGTTGGCTGAAGAAGGGTGCGTTTTTCTATCCCGGCAAGAAGGCGAAAAAGATACGATCTGGATGATTACCAAAAGAGATATTCAGAATCGAGAGATCGAATTTGTTCGAGCCACACCGGAATCCAGGATCGCCCGGCTCACAATTGCTGTGGATCAAAAGGCGTCAAAGGTATCGAAGGTGACGATAACTTACGTCATCACCGGTCTTTGCGAAGAGGGCAACACATTTCTTGAAGCATTCACCCAGGAAAATTTTGAGACCGCTATGAAATTCTGGGAAGCGTCTATGAACTATTATCTGGAAACCGGGAAAAAAATGAGACGACCGTGATCTCAGACGATTTAAAATTGGGACACGGATTTACACGGATCAACAAGGATTATAGAAATAATGCTGTCTTTCTCTATGTAAAGATTTTTTTTCAAATCCGTGTTTATCTGTGTTTATCCGTGTCCAAATAAAAATAAAAAGAGGCGTTTTTCGATGCCTGAGGATCAAACGTTTTTAAAATTTTTCCAGGTTTTAAACGCGCGTGACCTGGTTGAAGCAGACAATTTACTTGCCTCCCAGGCAGAACTTTTCTTCCCGAAAACGCAACCAATGGTTGGCAAAGACCGCATCCTGAAGTTTTTAAAGATCTTTTTCCGCCAATACCCCGAGTTAATCTTTACGGTGGAAAGAGTGATTCGCCAGGGAGATAAAGCGGCAGTGCACTGGATCAATCGCGGGATAAGCCGGCGTAAAGAACCCTACCAAAACGAGGGCGTCACCATCCTGGAGATGAAAAATGGGAAGATCGTCTTTATCAGTGACTTCTTTAAGGACACAGAAAAATGGTAGCGTCGTAAATTTAATTTCCAAAAACTAAATAATGCAATAATTAAGGACAGGATTGATTATGGACATCCAGGAACATCTTGAGACGGCCAGGCGCACGGGGGAATTGGAATTTACTATCGAAGAGCGAAGGGAAGATTGTGTTGTCAGCAGGATGCCGGTGATTCCAGGGGCGCTCAATCCATTCGGCACCGTCCAGGCCGGTGCTATGCTCTGGATGGCCGACGTAACCGCCACCGTACTGGCCATTGGTTCCTCAGAACTTGGAAAAAAGGGTCTGGGTTTTCCCCTGGCGATTAATGTAAACGCCAGCCTTCTTGGTAATCAGCGGGGCGGCGAAATCCTTGCCGAGGCCCGCTTTGTAAGGAAAGGCAAACGGGTGACCGTAGTGCGTACCCGGGTCACCGGTGACAAAGGCCGGCTCCTGGCTGAAGTAACAACCACCCATGTCCCGGCGGTGTAACAATGGAAAAAAAATCTACTGAATTACCGGCAGTCAGCATTAGACATGCAGGCCCGATGGACGCGGATTTATTAGTCGAGATTGGCCGCACTATGTTTTACGAGGCCTTCTCGGAGCAGACGGATCCCCAAGACATGGAGAACCATCTGCAAAACGCGTTTAAGGTCGACGAAATCAGGAGACAACTAAACGATGATCAGACATATTTTCTTCTCATGGAAGCAGATTCGAAGGTTGCCGGTTATGCCTATTTAGCCGCGGCACCTTCTCCAGCCAGTGTCAAGGATCCCAATCCTATCCAATTGGTCCGCTTTTATTTGGGCAAAGATTATTATGGTCGCAATCTCGGGAATTCCTTGATGAAAGCCTGCCTGGAAACGGCCCGTTCAAGGGGGTTTAAAGCTGTCTGGGTAAGTTCATGGGAGCTAAACCACCGGGCCAATGCCTTTTACAAAAAATGGGAATTTGAGATTGTCGGCCGGGCCAAATTCAAGGTCGGCAGTGACATCCAAAAGGATTTTATTTTTTCAAGAAGAATCTGAAAGGACATGTATTGGACAGGGCAAAGATTATGAAGACAAAGCAGGCTAAAAGCATAAAGCTCGAATTTCATCCGGTGACCATAAAGCACTGGGCTGATTTTGAAACCCTGTTTGGCGCAAAGGGAGCATGCGGAGGGTGCTGGTGCATGCTGTGGCGGTTGACCCGCAAAGAGTTTGAAAGGCAAAAAGGTGAGGCCAACCGTCTGGCCATGAAAACCATCGTGGAATCCGGAGAAATCCCGGGGCTGCTGGCCTATTCTGGAAAGCACCCGGTGGCATGGTGCTCGGTGGCACCCAGGGAAAGATTCCCTGCTCTGGGGCGCTCGCGAGTTTTAAAAAAGCTCGATGATGAACCGGTGTGGTCAATTTCCTGCTTCTTCATCCACAGAGATTACCGTAAAAAGGGTCTAAGTGGCCGGATTTTAGAAGCTGTGATCAAATACGTCAAAGAGCAGGGAGGCAAAATTGTGGAAGGCTATCCCGTTGAACCAAAGAAAGGCAAGACCGCCGATGTATTCGCATGGACAGGCCTGGCATCCTTTTTTAAAAAGGCCGGCTTTGTGGAATCTGCACGTCATTCCGAAACGAGGCCGATTATGCGATATTATTTAGATAAAAAATAATAGTTCTTGTAAAAAAATCAATTTCCCCTCCCCTGGCGGGAGGGGATTAAGGGGAGGGGGATATAATGGGTAAAAATACCATCTTATGCACCCTCACCCCGGCCCTCTCCCATCCACGCCAGAGGCGGGTCTTTGACAGGGGAGAGGGAGATTTATAAATGTTTCGGATTTCGAAATTATAAATGCAAATCAAGCGCGCCCGGGTCGAAGACGCAGAGGCAATTTTAAACCTGCAGAAACTGGCATATTTGAGCGAGGCGGAAATTTACAACAATAAGAGTATTCCGCCGCACACCCAGACGTTTGAAGAAATAACGACTGAATTTGACACCCAGATTTTTCTCAAAGCCACCCTTGAGGGAAAAATTGTGGGGTCGGTCAGGGCATACATGGCAGAAGGGGTCTGCCACATCGGTCGATTGGTAGTACATCCGGATGTTCAAAATAAGGGCGTCGGCACCCGGCTGATGAATGAAATTGAAACGCTCAATTTAGGTTCTATATTCATCAGCCTTAATCTGGTAACGGCGTATAATTTGTTGCAGAGCTTGCCGCTCCAAGCCGCATTGACGCGCCGCCTGAGAGACATTGCCATTATGGGCTTCCAGCAATCGGCCGATAAAATTGTGATTGAATAATTTTAGGGTTTGTTCCTTGGCCGCTTTATAGGGCAAATCGTTTCCGGCACCTGCGATCTGGAAGGTTTGATTTTGCCTGCCGTCCAGGTGGACGTCCCGGGGATTAATTTCGTTGGTTGATGAAAACAGGATACCCTGTCGAATGACGTTTTCCAACTCCCTCACATTACCCTCCCAGGATTTATTCAAAAACAGATCCATCAGTTCGGGGGAAATCACCTTTAAAGGTTTGTCCAGAGCAAGGCAATGCTTTTCCAGCAGGTGGTTGGTAATCAGCGGAATATCTTCCGGATGCTCTCTGAGGGCCGGCAGTTTAACAGGCAAAACGTTCAGACGATAATATACGTCTTCTCTAAATTCACCGGTTTTTATCCTTTCATCCAGATTCTGATTGGTCGAAGCGATGATTCGGACATCCACCGTAATTGATTTGGTGTCACCCAGCGGTTTGATTTCTTTTTCCTGCAGGACCCGCAGGAGCTTGGTTTGAATGGCCGGCGTAATATCACCGATTTCATCCAGAAAAATCGATCCTCTGTGGGCTTCCTGAAATAAACCAATTTTATCCCTGGAGGCATGGGTAAAGGCACCTTTTTTGTATCCGAACAATTCGCTTTCCAGGATGTTTTCCGGCAGGGTCGGACAGTTGACGGCAACAAAGTTATTATGGCTGCGACGACTCAGGTCATGCACCGCCCGGGCCACAAGTTCTTTGCCGGTGCCGGATTCCCCGGTGATCAGCACCGTTAAATCTGTTTTGGCCACCATTTGAATGGTTTCGTACAGATGTTTCATGATCTCGCTGTTGCCGACCAGCTTCTGAAACGGCTCCTGGCCTTTGCATTCCCTTTGCAGTCTGTAATTTTCCCGAATCAGACTGCTGCGCTCCAGAGCTTTCTCAAGGCGGACCACCAGGGTGTCATGATCAAAGGGTTTGGTGATAAAATCATAGGCACCGTTGCGCATGGCTTCAACGGCGGTTTCAACCCCGCCGAATGCCGTCATCATGACGACGGTCAGGTCCGGGTTGTCCCGTTTGATCAGCTCCAAAAGCTCCAGGCCGTTCATTTCGGGCATTTTAATGTCGGCCAGCACCAGATCGAATGACTCCTGCGCCAGGAATTGAAGGCCTTCTTTCCCGGATTGGGCAGTTTGAATCCGGCATTTCATATCAGGCTCCAGGCTGCGTTTCAGCAACTGAAGCATATCGCGTTCATCATCGATGATAAGAATGGACTTTTGCATGCTTCATCCTTGGATGTGGTGAGATCAGTGGTAACACAATGGTAAATGTAGACCCTTTACCCACTTTGCTTTCGACCTGAATTTCGCCGCCGTGATTTTTGATGATACCGTAGCTGACCGAAAGGCCCAGGCCGGTGCCCTCCCCGGTGGGTTTGGTGGTAAAGAAGGGGTCGAATATGCGCGCCAGGTTTTTTTCCTCGATCCCGTGGCCCGTATCCGCTATCTTGACTATGACCTGACCTTCGACCGGGTTGAAACCCGTTGCGATGGAAAGGGAGCCTTCTTTGCCAATGGCATGTTTGGCATTCATGATAAGATTTATGAATACCTGCTTGATTTTTTTCTCATCCAGCAACATCTCGGGCACGGCGGCCTGATAGCGCCGCTCAACCTCGATGTTCTCGAGTCCGGCATTTTGCTGGATAAAATTGATGGCATCATCCAGGGCCTGATCCACCCGGATGACATCTTCGTTGGGTTTTGAGCTGCGGGCAAAATTCAGCAGATCTTCAACGATGGATTTGCAATTGCGTACGTGCTTCTCGATGGTTTTAAGATCATTAAATTTTTCAGTGTCGGCAACCTCATTGCGGATCAACAGCTGGGTGTAGCCCAGAATAACCCCCAGGGGGTTATTGATCTCATGGGCAATTCCGGCCGACAGCTGCCCGATGGATGCCAATTTGTCTGCCTGGGCAATCTGCTCTTCGATCTGGCGCCGCTGCTCGATATCTCTGACAAAAAAGTGGATGGTATCTTCTTTATCTGAGAAACTCACGTCCCGGCTGGCGCTGACCAGGACCCGAATCTGTTTTTCCACTTTGTGTTTAAGGCTGACCTCGGCATTCGAAATGAAGGCATGGCGCTCGATCGAGCCTTTGACCGCCTGCCATTCCGAATCGTTTAAAAAAAAGTCCGCAAATGTCTTCCGGGCAAAGGAACCATCACCCTTCTCATAGCCGAGGATGTCGTAGCCCGCCGGGTTCATGTTGAGAATCGTACCGTCCAGGCGGGTCACCAGGATCATATCCTGCGATACTTCAAAAATTCGGCGGTACTTGTGCTCGGACAGCGCCAGTTCCTTGGTGCGTTCGGCAACCAGCCTCTCCAGGTTTTGATTCAAAAACAACAATTCATCGCGCACGCCTTGCAGGGCCTGTTTGTCTTTTGTTACCTGCCGGTAGATTTTCCAGATACGCTCGAAAAATAGGGTAACTGAAGCAACGAAGACGAACATCAGCGAGTTGATCGCCCCGCTGTACGGACGGATGGATGACCACAGCCCTTCATTACCGGATAAGAACAGAATCTGTTTTACAATGTGGCCGGCAGACCGTGAAACGGCAAACCCCGCCAGACCCAGACAGACCCAGAACAAATAGGTCCAGATAACATTGCCGGTATCGCGGGTTCGGAGGGTGCCTACCAGGCTGAGACACATAAAAGAAAAAATGATCATCAGGATGGAGCCCACCATGTCAATAATCCATATGGGCAAGGAGGACACGATCATGGCTGCACCGTCCGTGAATTCAGAGCTTCGGCATCCTTAAGCAGCCGCCGCAATCCGAAATAGAGAAAAAGCAGCGCCGGCACACAAAGCAGGTGATCCAGCTTGGCCGCATAATACAGCCCCAGGAGTGTCTGAGATTTCATGCTGGTGGTGATATTGATCTCCCACAGACCCATCCGCTGGATATCGACTAAAGCCAACTGCTCCTCGACCAGATGCACGAAGAAGGCGTCCACATTCCATAGAATGAAAAACAGCGCCGAATACTGGATATAGCGCCACCCGACCGCCTGCACCAGCTTTCGCTCCCGTAACCAGTAAATCAATATCCCCATCGACACGATGAAAAAAATATGGGCCACCTGGTGGGCATAGAGGCCTTCCGGCGCGCTGTGGGCCTGGGTCGCCAGAGCCGGTTCAGTGATGAAAACAACAGAGACGATCAACCCTAGTTTTTGAAAAAATTTGGTCATATCCATAGTGTCAAGCCTCGGTCCCCGGCAGAGGGCGTCTTTTTCGAGGAGGTCCGGGTTTCACATCGGCGATTTATCTCCGTATGACAATCTATCTCTGACAGTCACTCGGATAGGGGGGAAACAAGCGTGTGTATACCGCACTGGGCCTTTACGGGATCGTTAGCGCGGATTTTTGGTGTCGTATTCATTGAGGATCTTCTGGACCCCTTTAAAATACGGCAAATGCGGACGCATATATTTGAACGCAATTCGGCATAGAATATAGATCGGAATAAACGTAAAGAGATACCCTACCGATTTGCCGAAAATCAGCGACAACGGAAATGCCAGATCAAACTCCACGGTAGAAAATCGGGTCTGCATCCAACCCATGGCAAATGGTATGGGCCACAAAATTCCGGCCGAGTACCCCACCATGGTGAAAAACCGCTTGCCCCAGACATCGGTGGCTTCCTTGTTGAGTCCTTTGTAGCCAGCCACGTCCCCGGCTTTGTAAGCCAGCATCGACAACCTTTCCTTGGCCACCATCTCTTCGTTCATCTCGTCAAAATAGCGCCGATTAAATTTAAGGGCCAGGGAGACGGAGACCTCTCCAATGACAACACAAATAAAAGCCAGACAGATCGTTCCGATGATATAATCCACGAGGGCATAACCGGTAAGACGGTAAAAGAAGATCAGAAAACCGTCGATATGATAATTAAATGCTGAAAAAAAGGCTGTCATGGGTATTTTAGCTGAAATAATATGGCAAGATTTAAAACCAAATTGCCCTAGGTCCGGTTCCGGGAAAAAACCCGGAACCCGGACCCGGGCATGTTGATTCGATCTTAGATAATGTTAATGCCGAAAAATCCCCTCAAGGTGTATCGCAGACCGATGAAAATTGCAAGGACGATAAAAATTCCACTGAGCACTTTGGCCGGAATATACTTGCCGGTCCGGGGCCCGATCATCGACCCGATGAAGATGCCGACAAGCTCGGCCCCGATCATCGGCCAGTAAACCATCACGCCTTTGAGAACCATGAAGTTGAAAATCGCGAATATCATTCCGATCAAAACGGACAGAGCCGAAGTGCCGGCAACCACGAACATGGGCAGCCCGACAACGCTGGTCAAAAACGGCACGTAGAGAAATCCGCCGCCGATACCCAGAAAAGAGGCGATGGCCGAGATAAAGAACCCGCCCACAAAGGCCCAGATGGGGCTGAAGGTAAAGGTCTGGCCGAAAAAGGAAATTTCGGTTTTGACCAGGCTCCACTTCAGGGTTTTGACGCCCTGATCTTCGATTTTGCCTTTGGATTTCATGGTTTCCTCAAAAGCCTTGGCGGCAGCCTGGGCTCCCTTTTTGGTGGCCTGACCCTTGGGCGACAACTGGTAGACCATGAATCCACCGATAACAAAGACACACAACCCGAACCATCCCTGATATTGGGAGAATTTGATTTTACCCGCTGTGGTGAAAACCACCAGCAGAGTGGCGAAAAGGGCTCCCAACCCCAGGAAAATGCCCAGGGCCGTTACCAGCCTTTTTTGCCTGTGGTAATTGACGCTGGACACCAGTGCCGAAAGGCCGACGAGCCACTGATTGGAAACCCGGATGCTGTCGGTGATGAATTTGTTCATACTCGGCGCCGTGTCCTTAAACGTTTTGGCATAAGCCCCCAACCCGTAAATCGTCATATGCCCGACACCGGCCATAATCCCGCCGAAAGCACCTACCGTTGAAAAGATCCAACCCACCCAGATGGCCCACAACAAGCCGATGATCAGGTTGATTTCAGGAGCACCGTTAATGCCCAGATAGCCCGGAGCGCCTTTCGGATCGATCTGGCCTTTACCCGTTCCCTGGGGCGCTGAGGCAATGGCGTCCGACAGTTTGTCGGCAAAGGCATCCGTCGGCCCGATAAGCGGGATAACGACTGTAAAAAACAGAATAATCATACAAAAAACCAAAATGCTCTTCCTCATATCCTTCCTCCTTAGTATTAGGATTATTTAATAGCCCTGACGGGCAAAATGCCTGGACAACCATTTCCATTGCCGTAAAATATTCCAAAACTAAGCAATGAATATGCCAGTATTCAAATAAAAAAATTTAATCCTATGCCCCGGCTGAGACATCTTATATCTTCCTGGAATAATTTAATAATACTTCCTAATCACTCAAAAAAAACAAACCTGAGACTCAGCCGGATGCGGGTGGTTTCGGTTATAAGGTGCAATAAAAATACTGCTGTAAAGCAGAAGGTCCATCGAGAAAGCCGATAATGCTGAGATCCATAAATGCATAATATTTATTGCAATGCAACAAATATTATGCATTTATATCTCCCGACACCTATTCAACCATTTTTTTTTGGGCTTAACTTTTTTAGAATTTTCGATTATATCTGTTTAAAATCAATGGAAAATTAAGGGGTCATCCCCGGCGCAAGAAAGTGTTTTAGGATCGTGGGCCGGCTGGTATAATTATTGCTGTAGATTGGATGATTTTAGGGGTGGTATAATCTAAAAATTTGAATGACTCGAGGAGGAGAGATACGGTCATGAAAGAATCGGTATTCAGTATTTGCGGCATGTGCACCGTCAGGTGCCCTATCAAAGTCGACGTCGAAGACGGTGTCGTCAAATGGATCGAAGGCAACCCCAACGACCCGGGCATGGCAGGACGCCTCTGCGCCAAAGGCTCCGCCGGTCTTGCCATGCTCTATGACTATGAAAGGCCCCAGCATCCCATGATCCGGGAAGGCAAACGGGGCGAAGGCAAGTGGAAAAAGGCCAGCTGGGATGAAGCCCTGGACTACATTGCTGAGAAATTGGATGCCATTATAAAAAAGCACGGCGGTAAAGCCGTGGCCTTGAGTGATCGCGGCGGGCCCTTTCGCGACATTCATCGCAGTTTTCTAAGGGCTATCGGCTCGCCGAATTACTATAACCATGACTGCACCTGCGCCCGCAACGTTCAGCATGCCGCTTTATCACTCTTCGGCTCAGGCCGCAAAACCTTCAATTACGATTTCGGCAACTGCAAACACCTGGTTCTTTATGGCAGAAATGTATTCGAGTCCCTGCGGGTCAAACAGGCCAACATTATAATGGATATGCTGGATCGAGGAGGGAAAATTACCTACATCGATCCCCGGGCCGCCGGCACCGCCATGAAAGCGACGCGTTATTGGGCCATCCGCCCGGGCACGGACTATGCGCTTAACCTGGGTATTATTCACACCGTGTTACGCGACAAGCTTTATGACGCCGAGTTTGTCAATCAATGGGTGCTGGGGCTAAAAGAACTGGAATCTTTTGTGATCCCCTACACGCCGGAATGGGCTTCGGCTGAAACCGGTATTCCGGCCAATGAAATCATCGAGTTTGCCCATGAAATCGCCGAAGACAGTCCCTCGGTTATTTTTCATCCGGGCTGGATGGTGGCCCGTTATTCAGATTCTTTTTATTCGGTTCGAACCAGTTATATACTCAATGCGTTGATGGGCGCCTTTGAAACCCCCGGCGGTCTGTTCTTTCAGAAAGGCCCGGGCGATGTGGGCGCCAAAGGGCTCAACGCGTTGCTGGATACCATCCCCAAGCCCGAAGACAAACGGGTTGACGGCTGCGGCTGGAAATATAAGCATTTCGAGTCCGGGCCCGGGCTTTTGCATTTGCTTTATCCAGCGCTGCTGAGCGGCAAACCTTACCCGGTCAAAGCCTATATCGCCTTCCGGCATGACCCGCTCCTGTCCCTGCCGGATCCGGAAGCTCAAAAGAAGGCCTTTGACAAACTGGATCTGCTGGTGGCCATCGATGCCAATTACAGCGAAACCGGCTGGTACGCGGATGTATTGCTGCCCTCGGCAACCTATCTGGAAAAATCAAGCGTTTTGACCACCGGCAAGGGACTGAGGCCTTCCTTCGGCATGCGCAAGCAGGCTGTCGAGCCCCGCAACGATGCCAGGCCGGATTGGTGGATTTTCAAATCCCTGGCCGAACGCTTGGGAGCCGGTGAGTACTTTAAATTCAACGACATGGAAGAGTTCTGGGAATTCCAGCTTAAGGGTACCGGCGTCAAAGTGAGTGATCTGGAGAAAAAGGGTTCGGTCTCACTTAGCGATAAACCTGTCTGGTGGGATCGCATGCAGGACCTAAAGTTCAAGACGCCTTCCAAAAAGATAGAATTTGTTTCCAGCCGGCTGCAGGAAAGCAACCTGGAATCCTTCAAACCCTATAAGAGTCCGTCAAAACCCGATGCGGGCCATTATCGCCTGGCCTTTGGCCGCAGCCCGGTACACACCCACGGACGTACGCAAAACAACCCGGTTCTCAGCGAAATCATGCCTGAAAATCAGCTGTGGCTAAATGCTGATGAGGCCGCTAAAATGGGTGTTGCCAACGGCGATCGGGTCCGGGTAACCTCATCGGACGGAAGCCACTCGGGAACCATCAATGCCTATGTCACCGAATTTATTCATCCGGAATCGGTATTCATGGTCCACGGGTTTGGCCGTAAAGTGCCCTGGCAAACCCGGGGCTACAACAAGGGGCTGGGTGATTATCGTTTTGAAACCGGCCTTCTGGGCGTTTATGATCCCGTCGGAGGGGCCAATTCGCTGATGGAATGCTTCGTAAAAGTCGAGAAAGCGGGTTAAAGTTATTTGTTAATCGTTATTGGTTAATTGTCAAAAAGATGTTCGGTAAATCAGAATAACGTGTTTCAAATTCGAATAACGAATAACTTATTACTAATAACTCATCCAGGCCCGTTATTACCTAAATAAAAAGTTAACGCTCAAAGACTGGAGGAATACACATGAGCAAATACTACATATACCAGGACACCAAACGCTGCATCGGATGTTTCAGCTGCGAGTCCCACTGCAAAACAAAAAACAACTTGCCAATCGGACCCCGACTGACCCAAATCATCCCGGTGGGCCCTAAAAGAGTCAACAATCTCCCGCGCATGGCCTATGTATTTATGCCCTGCTTCCACTGCCAGGACCCCTGGTGTGTGGCGGCCTGCCCCACGGGGGCCATGCAAAAAAGGCCCAAGGACGGCATTGTCTTCGTGGATGACAAACTGTGTGTCGGCTGCAAGGCTTGCATTACGGCCTGTCCCTGGGGTACCCCCCAGTGGAACCCGGCAACCGGAAAGGCCGTAAAGTGTGATTTCTGCATGGACCGGGTCGACCAGGGGTTAGAACCGGCCTGTGTGACCAAGTGTATCACCAAATGCCTGCATTTTGGCACACCTTCTGCCAAAAGCAGGACAACCCGTGAAAGGCATGCACGGTTAGTCGCCGATTTTGACTAGGAGAAGGAAAAGATGCCCGAAAATAAATGCCCGGTCAGAGATTTAATCGGACAACTGGAAACTGCCATTGATTCCGGCCGGCTATCCAATCCCCGGGACAGGCGCAGGACCGAAGATGTATTGCGCCTGTTAAGGGATGTTGCCTGGGGTGGTGCCGACAAACAACATTTGCCGGCCATGGAATCCCTGGCCGCCAAACTGGCGCAAGAGGGCAAAACCGAATCTTCAACTCAAGTTGGTAAACTGATTGGTTCGGCGCTGATGCAACACCGGGAAGTATTTGCCAGCCATATCGAAACCCATAACTGTGCAACCGGCGACTGCGTAAAACTGGCCCCCGCCCCCTGCCAGATGACCTGCCCGGCCGGATTGGATATACCGACCTATGTGACCCTCATCGGCCTGGGACGGGATGCTGAGGCCGTCGAGGTCATCCGCCAGGACTGCCCCTTCCCCTGGGTATGCGGCCTGGTGTGCACCAGGCCCTGTGAATTCATGTGTGTGCGGGCACGCATCGACACCCCCATATCCATAAAAACCCTCAAAGGCTTTGCGGCCGAAAGGGCCATGTCGCGGGGCAGTTATAGAAACCCGCCTAAAGCGCCGGACAAAAACAAGAAGGTCTGTGTGATCGGTGCCGGACCGGGCGGTATGAGTGCGGCCTATTATCTGGCCCTGAAAGGTTACGGCGTCAGGGTTATCGAAGCGCAATCAGTAGCCGGTGGAATGCTTCTTTTGGGAATTCCTCGCTATCGACTGCCCAGGGAAGTTATTGATCGGGAAGTGGCCATGCTAAAAGATCTGGGTGTTGAATTTCAGTTTAACACCCGTTTCGGCCGGGACATAAATCTCCAACAATTGAAAGCAGAGGGCTTCGCGGCCTTTTTCTTTGCCATCGGAGCCCATAAGTCATTTAAACTGGGCGTTCCCGGAGAAAGTGAATTTCCCCAGGTCATTGAGGCCATTGATTTTTTGAGGCATGTGGCCCTGGGCGACAGACAGGTGCCGGGCAAACATGTGGTGGTCATCGGCGGCGGCAATGTCGCCATCGATGCTGCCAGAACCTGTCTGCGGTTGGGTTGTGAATCGGTTACCCTGGCTTATCGCCGCACCCGCTCCGAAATGCCGGCCGATGCGGAAGAAATCGAACAGGCCGAAGAAGAGGGAATCAGATTTAAATTTCTGGTTGTGCCCACGGAAGTGGCCGGCAGTGACAGCTGCGTAAAGGGTCTGCGATGTTTGCAGGCTGAGCTCGTCAGCAAGCCGGGTCAAGATCGAAAATACCCGGTCCCCATCGAAAGCAGCGATTTCACCATCGACACCGATGTTATTATCTGTGCCATCGGCCAGAAGGTCGATGCCGGCTGTATGGAATCTTTAGAAGGTCTTGAATGGACGCGCCGCCAGACAATCAACGTTCATATGGCCACCATGGAAACTGATATGCAGGGCGTTTTCGCAGCCGGCGATGCGGTCACCGGACCGGCAACCGTCATCGAAGCCATTGGGGGCGGCAAGCGGGCGGCACAATCCATTGACCGCTATTTGACCGGCATACCCCAGCCCACGCTGCCGCCGGTTCCGACCCGTCGCGGAAGGATTGACCATCTGGAAGTTTCCGCCGCCGATAAAATGACCCTGCAGCGACCGAAGATGGCTTTGCTGAATGTCGATCGCAGACGTACCACTTTTCAGCAGGTCGAGCTTGGCTACCCTGAGAATAGGGTGCGAGAGGAAGCCCGGCGCTGTCTGCGGTGCGATATTTGCCTGCGCTGCGGAAAATGTGTCGAAGTCTGCCGTGATAAAATGGGCCTCAATGCCCTGCAAATGGGCTATTTTGACTTTGACCATCCGGTGGCAACCGATTTCAGGGTTACCGCAGACAGATGTATATTGTGCGGGGCCTGTGCCACCAACTGTCCCACCGGGGCGATGCAGATGGAAGACAGAGGTGGTGAAAGAGTCCTTGCCCTCTGCGGGACCCTACTCAATCGACAAAAACTGCTGGATTGCGAAGAGTGCGGGACCGTATTGGGACCGGCACAATACCTCGATTTTGTTCAGAAACGAACCAAAGGCGTGGCCAGGATAGCAGAGGACCGCCGACTCTGTGATGCCTGCGCCAGAAAATCATCAGCCGCATTCGGTGTCGACGATGCGCCGGTAAAAAAGGTTTAGGGTTCAGGGCTTGCCCGCCTCTGGCGGGTTCAGCAACGAGTATCGAGAATCAATTGATTTTTATTGGAGAAATCAAATGGTATTCCGCCGCGGTCAGAAAGTTGAAATTTTCAGGAAATCAGAGGACGAAAGCTGGGAAAGTTACATGGACGCGTACATCGGACTGCATGGGATCATCACCGATCCGGATGCCACCATAAATGATCCCGATGCCCTTGTGGAGGTGAGTTTGGAAGGTAAGGGAACCCACCGTATTCCCCAGGATTGTCTCCGGCAACTGGATGACTAGAAATGGATGTGCGCACCATTTTAAAACAGAATCCGCGCCCGGAGTATAAGATCACGGGCGGTCAATCGGTTGCAGATGCCATCAAACTTATGACTGCAAAAAAAGCCAGTGTACTGATAGTGACGGATGATGACAACCCGACGGGCATCTTTACCGAAAGAGATGTATTGCGCTATTATCAGCAGGCCAAGAATTCAGCACCATCGGAAATTAAATTGAATAATGTTATCACCCATGAATTCATTGCAGCAAAATCGACAGACACCATTACGGCTGCCATCGCCATGATGATCAAAACCGATATTTATCACCTGCCGGTAATAGAGAATAAAAAAATAATCGGTGTGCTTACGCTAAGGGATCTATTTGAATTTCAGATCGAGTCGCTGACGGCCGAAATCCATCATCTCAAGGATTATATTGAGGACATGCATGAGGCAGGTCAAGATTGATTATACAAAATTATATTTCAAGGGGATGGTGTGAATGCCGACGATTACCATAGATGACCAAAAATATGAAGCCGAAGAGGGGATGACTGTTCTCCAGGTTGCCAAAGCCAATGGCTTCCAAATCCCCACCTTATGCTATCATCCTTCCCTGAAACCGTCCGGGTCGTGCCGTTTGTGTGCTGTTGAAGTGCCGGGACGATCTACCGGAAGGCAGGTTACGATGCTGTCATGTGTCCTAAAGGTAAAAAAAGGGCTGGTTGTAAAAACCCATGGGGAGGCTGTTAAGCGTGCAAGAACCAACGCCTTCAAAAACCTGCTCAAAATGGCACCGCAGGCCAATAATATTGTTGAGCTTGCAAGGGCTTACGGCATCGATCCGGGCCCCCCGTCGGATGGATGCGTTCGTTGTCGTTTGTGCATCCGTGTCTGCAAGGAGATTGTTGGACCCGGTGCCCTTAAAATGCAAAAAAGGAACGGGGTGAATTATGTCGTCCCCGTTGAGGGTCTTTGCATCGGGTGTGGAACCTGTGCAAATATCTGCCCGACTAATGTGATCAGGGTCGATGATTTTGAAAACTCCAGAACGGTATCCATCCGTGGTGAAACCATCGGCAAACATCCGCTGGAAAGATGCGAGGGCTGCGGCAAGCTGTATGCGACGCCTAAATTTCTGGATCATATCCATAAACGAACGTCAACCCACCCGGATGTGAAAACCCCCCATAGCTACTGCCCGACCTGTGCCAAACTTTTCTCAGACCGGGTAAAGTCTTTCAACAGTGCTACTAGGCGATAATCAAATATCCGGCAGCAATCAGGAATTTGGTACCAATCGACAACGCAGCAGCGGTATAATTAGCTTGCATCTAATGCATCCGCTAATTTTTTAATACCATCCAGGTCAAAGTCCCCAGCCAATTGAACAATCTGCTTGCTGAGCGGACCACAGGACTCTGAATGTGTCTTAATTTCCTCTGCGATGGCATTGATCGTCGTGACATCTCCCATTTCCGCCGCATCGCGGATGCGCTGGGCAATAGCATGCGATAATTCAGCAGGAATATCTGCAAGCTCTTTATGGGATAGTTTAGAGATATTTTCTTCGCCGGTTACGCCAAGGCTTTGAACCGATTCCAGGGCTTGATTGAGAACAGTTTCAAGCTCAGCGAGTCTCAAATTCAACTGCTTGGATGCCGGGGCTGTTTTGTCAACTCCTTTGACAAGTTTTTCCATATTCACCGCAGCTGCCTGCAGGTCTTTGGCCGAAAGATTGCCGGCCAATCCTTTGAGGTTATGCACCAGGCTGTGGGCGCGATCAAAATCCGGTGCATCAAGCGCCTCACGGATTTCAATTCCCGCCTTGCAGTAGCCCGTCGCAAAATCTAAAAGCAACTTCCGGTAAAGCTTTTTATTCCCTTGCAATCTCTTTAACCCATCGGCCAGATCAAATCCCGGCAAAGATCCCGGAAGCTCCCCGTCAATCGAAACCACTTTTTCCTCACCGGAGGGCGCGACGGAAACAACAGGTCTCTGGGTCGTCGCCCGCTTTTCACTTGGCCGGATCCATTTCTGCAGAGTGGCAAAAAGCTGATCCGGATCAATGGGTTTGGTGACATGGCCGTTCATGCCGGCTTGCAAACTTTTATCCTCATCGCCGGCCATGGCATGGGCCGTCATGGCTATGATCGGTAGGCCTGAGGTTGGAGGTTGGAGGTTGGAGGCTGAAATATCGGAGCTGTTCGCTGCTTTGAGCTTTGAGTCCTCCAAAGAAACGGCGGATCTATGACTTTGAGCTTTGAGCTCTCTTTCCCACTCGCGTATTTCCCGCGTAGCGGTATATCCATCCATGACCGGCATCTGCACATCCATGAGCACCGCGTCATAATTGTTTTCCTTTACCGCGTTGACGGCTTCCCGGCCATTGGTGGCTATCGTAACATTTAGACCGGCGCCTTCAAGAATTTCCCTGGCCACCTGCTGGTTGATTTCATTATCTTCCACCAGGAGCAGCTTTGCCCCCCGAATATGCTTCAAAGCCTCGGCTTCCTGTTCATGCCTCCGCGCAATCCGTGAGGTTTCGGGCACCGCTTCTCCAAAGGCCTGCATAATCGCGTCAAAAAGCGTCGATGGACTGACCGGTTTAAGGAGAAAACCTTCGAGCCCCACCTGTTCGACCTGCTGCATGATCTCTTCCCGGCCGTAGGCGGTCACCAATATAATCGCTGGAATTTTTCCCAAACCGGTGTGGCCTTTAATCCGCCTGGAAGCCTCGATGCCGTCCATCCCCGGCATCTTCCAATCCATGATCACCAACTCAAATGGTTTAGCTTTACTGGCAGCTTCAAGTTCGGTGATTCCCTCCTCCCCGGACGATGCCAATGAGACCTCAAATGAAAAAGATCCCAGTATTTCCTGCAATATGCTCCTTGAAGTGGCGTTGTCATCCACCACTAAAACTTTCATGCCGCGCAGTTCGGATGCCGGCTTGAAGCGTTTTTTGGCTCTCTCTTTCCCCAGGCCCAAGTCGGCGGTAAAACTGAAAGTGCTGCCCTGGCCGGGATTGCTTTCCACCCAGATTTTTCCGCCCATCATCTCTGCCAGCCGTTTGCTGATCGTCAGTCCCAGGCCGGTGCCGCCGTATTTTCGGGTGGTTGAGGAATCTGCCTGGGCAAAAGGTTGAAACAGCTTGGCAGCTTGCTCTGCCGTCATGCCAATGCCGGTATCATGAACCGAAAATTTCAAGGTGACCTGGGCTTTGTCCTTTTTGACCAATTCGGTGGCGACAACAATCTCCCCCGTATCCGTAAATTTGACGGCGTTGTTTGATAAATTGATGAGAATTTGCCCAAGGCGCAGGGGATCACCGACCAGCGCCCTCGGCACAGATGGATCGATTTTAAACAGCAGCTCCAGTCCTTTTTCCTGGGTCTTAATGCCAACCAGGGTAGAAATGTTTTCCAGTGTATCTTCCAGTTGGAAGTCGACTGCCTCCATGTCCATCTTACCGGCTTCGATCTTTGAAAAATCCAGGATGTCGTTGATGATACCCAAAAGCGCCTTGGCGGAGATATCCACCTTTTTCAGATAGTCGTATTGTTTGGCTGTAAGGTTGGTTTTTAAAGCCAGATGCGCCATCCCCATGATGGCATTCATGGGCGTGCGGATTTCATGACTCATGTTCGCCAAAAATTCGCTCTTGGCTTTGGTGGCATCTTCAGCTTCGCTTCTGGCCTCATCGAGATCTTTCATCATGTTCAGCATGGCCCGGCGGGCGTCATCCAGTTCATCGACACGTATCTCAAGGGCTTCTTTTGCGGCCTGTGTTTCAGCGAAGGAGTCTTTTAATTGCTGGGTCATGCTGTTGAAAGCGGCTGAAAAATCCCCCATAAAATCAATTTCATGACTGAAGTCACCCGTGGCGATTTGTTGGGTCGCCCAGGTCAAATGTCTTAAACTCGCCTGCAGGCTCTTCAACGATTGCAGAATTAACAGTTTTCCCTTGGGAGCCTCAAAACTCAAATCCCCTCTGGATAAGTTGTAGATCCAATCTGTACTGCTATTATATTCCTTTATGAATTCGTTAATATAGCCTACGGCCTGCTTGATCTCATTGTCCGGATAATCTTCGGGCAACTCGATTGGTGTCGGCTTTTTGCCTTGAAGAATCAGATAAAATGCTTCCGTTATCCGATCGATATCTTCTTCATTTACATTAAGCATTGGTTTAACCCTTAAGCTACTGCTTTTGCTTCAAACCGACAAACTCGATCGCCGGAACACCAGCAATCGACTTCTTTGGCGCTAAACTTTTTCCCGGTGTACTCGGACAGCAACCCGCTAAGAAATCCCTCGTCGTAGGTACAGATGGTTTCATCACTGGCCGGCAAGCCGGAACAATCCAGATCTTCAGCGACGGTCAGCATGAAGTTCATTTTTTCAAGGTCGGCTTTTTCTATTCTTAATATGCCGATTTTGAGTTTTTTAAGCAATTCCTGGAGCTCGACAACAAATTCATTGAAATCATCTTTGCGGGTGATCAACTCTTTACAAAACTCTTGACCGGCCTTTTTACCGGCATCATAAAATATTTTATCTGCGGTTTCTGTATCGTATTGTTTTATGAGCACATCTCTGAGGGTAAACTGCATCAGGCGGTAAACACTCACATCCATGGTAGCCCCGAGATTGGGGCGCCCTTCCCCGATATTTCCAATCATGCTCCAATCGAATTTTAGCTCTTCTCTTTCTTCTTTAAACATCTTCTGACCTCCTTAAGGTAATTAAACGTCTCGGAAATTCCATCATTCCAATAAGGGCGAAGCCCCCTTGCCTTATTTGACAATCTCGTACTTTTCACTTTGGCCCAACTGGCCCCGTAATTCATTTATTTCCTGCTTGAGTTGGATCATCTTTATCTCACGTCCGAACGCCAATTTACTAAACTGCTCCAACTCTTCCACATTGCGCTTCAGATCCTCTTCCATGTGCTTGCGTTCGGTGATATCCTGGGCAAAGATGGCCACTCCGATGATAGCGCCGGTCTTATCCTGAACCGGATGATAAATATTATGAAAAACCATTCCGTCCCGAACATCCTCAAAATCGGCCGGATTTCCGGTTTGCAGGACATTGTTAAAATAGGCTTTTCTTGAGTCACCCAGCTTTTGGGGTAATATATCAAACCGGTTGATTCCGATGAGTTCTTGCGGTGTCCGCTGATGTCTGCGCGCGGCGGTCTGGTTTACCGCGATAATGATGCCCTCTTTATCCAGCAGAAGAAGGGATTCCTTGGTAGCGTCCAGCAACCCTCGGGCAGTCGCTCTGCTTTTTAGTAAAGCCTCCTCGGCCTCTTTGCGTTCGCTGATATCGCGAAAAACGACCACAGTTCCCGCGATGGAACCATTCTTGCGCATGGGGACACTACTGTATTCTACGGGAAAAGAGGTGCCATCCTTGCGCCACAGAACCTCGTCGTCTGGGCTGCCGATCACGCCCCGGGTCAGGCTATGATGCATCGGGCACTCCTCTATTGGATAGGGGCTGCCATCGGACCGGGTGTGGTGGACCAGAGGGTGAATCTTTTGTCCGATCAACTCATCGGCCTCGAAGCCCAGCATGGCCAATCCGGCTGGATTGATGAAATTCACCAGGCCATCTTCGCCCACGCCAAAAATGCCTTCTTCAGCGGATTCAAGCAGCAGCCGACTGCGTTCCTCGGCCTGTTCGAGGCGTGTTTGGTTCTCCTTCAGTTCAGCCGTTCTTTCTTCAACACGCAGTTCCAACTCTTCATGGGACTTATGCAAGGCCCGGTTCGCGCGTACCTCAATCAACACCGCCAACAATATTGAACCCAGCGCCAGCAAAACCGTAGTTCCCAGCACGGTTAGGATCACCGCACGGGTGGTGAAATAAGGGTCGAGAGCGTCGACCTGATCTATTTCAGTGGCCAATCCGACACCCAGCCTGTCATCCCATAACCAGGCACCATATACCGGCACACCCCGGTAACCCCGGTATCCTTGCACATTTAAACCGGATTTTCCCTTTGTTGCCTGCTCGGCCATAAGGGTCAGCGGCTGCTGGTAGCGGGGTACTGAAGGGGCAAAGCCTTTGGTCAAATCGCCGCCGGGGTCACGCACGCTGACCGACAGGATGCTCTTTTCGTCTTGGCCGAGCAGCCCGGCTTTTCGCAAATCCTCATCGAAACGACTTTCGGAGAGCAGCTTGCCATAGCGGCCGAAGGCATAGGTTTCCCCGGTATCCCCCATCCGCCCCAGTTGAATGAGTCTTGTAAAATCCTGGGACGGGTCGAACTGCCGTGCGACTGTCGCGATGATTTGACCCTGGAAATTTTTTATGGGGGCCACGAAGAACATTGTCGGAATGTTAGCAGAATTAACACTGGAAGATGGGGCCAAAACCGCACCCGCCCAAATTGGCGGAACCATGACCGTCTCGCCCTTAAATGCTCTGTCGAGAAGATCCAGGGCTTGAGAGGCGATATGGTTTTTGGACCCTAAATTTTTATCACCCATGGATGCAATATTGACAAAATCAGGGGCAATAATAAAATAACTTGCCTTGCCAAACCGGTCTTTATTATTCTGGAAGAACCTTCGCAGCTCGCTTAATGCCAGGCTTTTCAGCAAATCGTCTTTGTTGCGGGGTACTAGCAGTTGCTGTTCGGTCAGAAATACGATGCGCGGATCTCCAGCAAGTCGGGTCAGATCAAACTCGTTGGACTCTATCCACAAATTCAGTGACTCCCGGGTGGTTTGCTGAACGATCTGAAGGGCTTTGCCAACGTCCGCCTTAATTTTTTCTTCGACCCGGCTGAGCGCAAACCCGGCGAGCACCATCACCAGCGCTATGAAACAGCCGGCTAAAATTATTAAAATGCTCAGTTTTGGAGTCGATCCGGATTGAGACGACAGGAGATTTTTCCTGAAGCCCTTTGATAGCAATCGGGACATAATATGCCTTTGAAATAAAATGCGAAAAGATTGAGCCGGCATTTTCCTATCAATGATATTCATTTGCCTGACAAGCAAAAGCCATGATTGGCGTCTCTTAACCAAAAACTGCCCGGATAGGTTATGGGAGAATCGCGTAATTGGCAAATTTATCAATATCACCGGCTTGCGAGGAGTTCAAGAATGATATGTAATTTTCTTCCCAGTATTATATCCTTTCTTTCACAGTCTCTTTTTTTCCACTTTTAGACCCTCCCTGCATCATACTGATATTACTTAAATTCCTATTAACATGCAAAGTTGGCACTGTTTTTGCTGGTATTTCCTGGTCCCCAAAAAGTAAGCTTATTGATGACAACGGGTCAGGGACCGCATTGGGTTAACAATTGACAAACTGAGAAAGGACTAAAATGAATTACTCAAAGTTAAAAAGCATCTTTTGTTTAGCGGTATGCCTAACCATGTTGTTGGCGCCTTTTGCACTGGATATTACACCGGGCGGAAAAACCTATGCCATGGGTTCGCATTCCGGCAACACCGGCGGGTCTCAAGAAACAAAAATTTCTCCCACGAACACTAAATGGGCAGAATATAAAATGCAGAAGGCCGAGGAGACTGGCGGGGTTCATGCGGTTCCCGAACCGGCAACAATGCTGTTAATAGGTTGCGGGTTAGCCGGTCTGGCCATTTTTAGAAGAAAGTTTAAAAAGTAGCCGTTTGTGCCCACGGAACGTTTTCTTGACAACCGCTATAGAGGCGTAGCCCTATTGGAATGGCCGACTTAGCCGATATAGGTTAGGGCTACGACGGCTCGGAGAGAAAAATGGAACAATGGATTTGGGGATACTGTGCTGCCTGGTTAGCAGCGCTGATCATCTTGATGGTAGAATTAAAAAATGGATAGAAGCCATCTCAAAAAAAGGATTTTGGTTCAAAATCGCGGCGGACGCGAGGTTTAAACCGGAGGTCCGCCTCAGGCGGATCGGGATTTAAACCGAGCGCCCAATCCCGCCAAAGGCGGGAGGCCAATCCGCCTTAGGCGGATTTGAGATAGCTTCTAATGTCTTCAGTGGACCGACATCACCCTTGAAAATCGAATCAGGGTCACAAAGTGCCGCAGCATTCCTTTGACTTTAAGCCGGCCGCTTTTCATAGCTTCCATTATCTCCTGGCCGGTTTCATCAAAGTAGTGGGGCAGCCCCCATCTGATTCGCTGATTGGACAGGTTCATGATGGTCCCCGAATCAGCGGTGATGCTCAGGCCCGCATTGCCTGACACACCGTTGAAAATCGTTAAAGACCCATTCGCAAAATCAAGGGTCAGCTTGATTTCGGCATCGGAGACGTAAAGCCCGATCGGAATATTCAGTTTGTTGAAATCGGAGATTTTATGCGGATTCTGATCTAGATTTTGAGTCAATAAATCCCGGAGCATCACGGCAAGCCCTATTTCCCCTGCCCCTTCCGCAAATTCGATTTGAACCTTATTTTGCATTTAGTAGGCTTCCTCGTAAACGGCAAAGACTTCTTCAGCATCCATAATAATTTTAGGATTGTAAATAATCGATCCGTCGCTCAAGCTGAGTTCCGAGCATTCTTTGAGGGTATCAACGGCAACTCCTAAATCCCGCAGCCGCTGTGACAACCCGATTCTTTTTGACAGCGCCTTCATTTCACTTACCGCCACCTGTCCGGCATTCAGGGAATCCATCCCGGCCGTATCGGCTCCCATTGCCCTGGCAACATCTGCCAGCAGCTCAGGGACCTCTTCCAGGTTGTACTTCATTACATGGGGCAGGAGCAGGCCGTTGGCCAGCCCATGGGCGATACCGCATACTGCTCCCAGAGAATGGGCCATGGCATGCACCAGCCCTACCATGGCATTCGAAAACGCCCAGCCGGCAAGTAGTGCTGCCACCTGCATCTGTCCCCGGGCCGCCAGGTCCGAGCCGTTATCCACGCAAATGGGAAGGTATTCAGAAATCAGCTTGATGGCGTGCAGGGCCGCGGCATCTGAAATCGGGTTGCGCTGTTGAGAAACATAGCTTTCCACGGCATGGGTCATGGCATCCATACCGGTGGTTGCCGTCAGGGACGGTGGCAGCTTTGCGGTCATCCGTGGATCAAGAAGAGCGACCCTGGGAGTATTGAAATATTCAAAAATAATGACCTTCTGCCCCTGTTCCCGGTCCATTACCACGGCGCCCGAGGTAACCTCGGATCCGGTGCCGGCCGTGGTAGGAACAACAATATGCGGAACCTGCAGCCGGGCAAGCATCTGCATCCCCTGAAAATCCCTGAAACTGCCCCCCTCTTTCATTACAATGCACATCCCCTTGGCCGTATCGATGACGCTGCCGCCGCCCAGACTGACAAGCACGTCCGCCCCGGCCGCAAGTGCCGCTTCAGCGCCTTTATCGACCACCTCCATACCGCTGTCTTGGGGCACATCTGAATAAACCCCGGAAAGTAAATCACCCATTCTGTCGGTTACCAGATCGACCAGCCCGGTTTCCCTGATTCCCTGATCGGTAACCAGAAAGGCCTTTTTCCCCAGAGCAGCGATTTCCATGGGAAGCTCCGCTATAGATCCGGTCCCGAAGACGACCTTGGTCGGTCCGAAGTAATTGAAATTCAAGTCTGCCTCGTATTGCATGATGACGCCTCCTGTATTGATAGCTCGCTAGAAAAAGCCAACCAATTTTTAATCATCTGGAAATTTCGAGTCCACTTCTGTAAGACACCTGATCGACTCCTGGACTCCTTTTAGATATTTGACGACGTACGGGAGATTGCCTTTAAGCTTGAGTTTTCCCTGCATCATGGCCTTGACGGCGTCCAGCTCCCTCAGGGCCACCTGTTTCCAGCGCACATAGGGACCGCTGATGACAAATTTTGCATTTTCAGCTGTGTCCCTGTCGACCATACGAATTGCGTTGACGATACCATCTTCAAAATCGAGATACAGGTACTGGTCTTCGGGGACATTCTTATCAGGGTCCTTTTGCATCACGCAGCCGATGTCGCCCTGCCACCCTTTGTTGTAAACCGCAAAATCCTTGCTGGCCTTAACTTTATCCTCCCAATCTTTGCACCATTCGTCACTGAACACATCCAGCTTAGCCATCGTCAACCTCCTTTTTTTGGTTCACCAGACGCGGAGAGCGCAGAGAAACACCATAAAATAATACCCCTGCGATCTCTGCTCTGCGGTAAATATTTTTTCTAAGACAAAAATCCCGATTCTAATTCCGAAGTTTTGCGTTTAGAAATGTCAATCCTGACGCCTGCAACAACCCGGATGTCGGGAATCCTTTTTCATCAAGACCACGGATTTCGTAATATTCCTTGCGCATCAGGTCCTCGTCCGGCACACTCCCCGCTGCACTGCCGGCGACCGTTGGTGTCAGGACTTTTTGGGGAAGCCGGTCATCGACAGCTGTAATCCCCATCAGATTATTCAAGGCCCTTTTTAAAACCCAGGCGCGTTGCCCGGCAGCGATGAATTCCTCCATACTGAACCCATAGCCGGTAACCGCATTGAACCCATCTAGAAATTTATCCAGGCCCATAGCCCAGTGCACAAAGTGACAGACACAGGCGGCATTGACCATCTGGCCGATATTCTCGCTGATGCAAACCATTTTAGCCTTGCCGGCACTTTCGGTGGCCGCATAGTTTTCTTCCAGCCCGACTTCCGGCCAGGCGACCATCCCCTGCTCCACCGCCTGCACCGCATGCTGCAGGTGACAGGCGCCCCGATTGGAATTCATGTAGGCCAGGCCCTGCCCATGAAACCCCCTGGGGTCATGCATCGGCAGTTCCAATCCCTTAACGGTCACCGCATACTTCTCAGCGTCTTTGCCGATGGATGCGGCCAGAGCCTTACTCCCCTCGGCCGCACGATCTCCAAAACCCTCGCGATGCGCTATTTTTTTGACCATCTCGATGGCGGCATCCACACTGCCCCAGGTCATATCCATCCCGTCCAGATCCTTGCTGCTCAAAAGCCCGTTTGCATAACAATCCATCACAAACGCAATGGTTGCACCGCAGGTGATGGTATCCAGTCCCAAACGGTTGCACAGTTCATTGGCATAAGCCACCGCATTCAAGTCATCGTTCATGATCATGGTACCGAAGGTCGCGCAGGTTTCATATTCAGGTCCCGGGCCTTTTGCAATGGCGTATTCAGGATGATCGACGGCCACGACAGGTTTGCAGCCTATCGGACAGGCATAACAGGCAGCGCGCCCTTTGAGAATGGACTCATGGATCGCCGGCCCGCCGAGAGCTGCCGCCATTTCATAATCCTCGCCGAGGGACCAGTTTTTAATGGGAACATCGCCGGTCATCATACCCATATCCATCGCTGCGGCGGTACCCAGATCGTGCATCGAAGCTGAAATCATGGATTCTTTGATGCTGGCCAGTGCCGTTTTTCTGGCTTCCTGATAAGCCTCCGGATCGGCAACGGACACCCTGCCGTTTCCCCGCACAACGATAGCCTTGAGATTTTTGCCACCCATGACCGCACCCATGCCGGTGCGCCCGAAGTAGTGGGCTTTGTCATTGCACACCGCAGCAAACTTCACCAGATTTTCTCCGGCCGGTCCGATGGCAAGGGTCCGAACGGAACTTTGATCCCTATATTTATCTTTCAGCACATCGACGGTCTGGTAGGTGTCCAGTCCCCGGAGCTTTCCGGCATCCATCACAGATACATTTGAATCATCAATCATAATATAGGAAGGAACCGCCGCTTTGCCTTCAATGATAATACCGTCAAAACCGGCTTTTTTCAGTTCTGCACCCCAGAAGCCACCGGATGCGGACTCACCCCAGATGCCTGTCAGTGGCGATCTGGCACAAAGAACCAATCGAGAAGTCCCCGGGAAATTAGTGCCCACCATCGGACCGGTCATGATGTACAGGGGACTTTCCGCCGCCAGCGGTTGGTATTGATATCCATCAGCTTCAAAGAACAGCCTGGCGGCCAGTGAACTGCCCCCCACGTATGTTTTGAACATTTCTGGGTCCAGACCAAGGGTGTCAATTTTTCCCGAACTCAAATCAATTTTAAGCACTTTGCAAAAGTTTCCAGACATTCTCACTTCCTTGTCTTTTTTCAGAGAAAAGGTTCCTTTTGACTGAATAATTTATAGTATTAGAAGTGGTTTCAAAACCCCAGGTTAGGTTCAAGGGTCCGCCTCAGGCGGATCGATGAGGTTTAAAAGCGGAGCGTACACGTTAGTACGTGAGCATTTTAAACCGAATCGCAACGCAGCCATTGGGCCTAAGATGGGGTTTTGAGCCCACTTCTATCCGTGGGATAAGAATTTATACCCAGTCTCCTTCTTCAGCCGCTCAAGCTCCTGTTTAAGTTCCTTTTCAACCTGTCTGCCTTTCTCGGTGTTAATGATATTTTGTTTCTCTTTGGGATCCGATTTGAGATCAAATATTTCTCTGGGCTGTTTATCATTCTGGTATTCAATATACTTATACTGATTCGTTCTGACGCCCGTTATCCCGGGTATGGGAATCGGAAAAACCGGAAAGTACTCATAAAGCCAGGATTTACGGTCGGCGGCAGCTGATGACTGCAAAATCGGTTTGATACTCTGCCCCTGCATATCCAATGGAATGCCAATACCGGCAATGTCAAGGAGAGTGGGTGCGAGATCGATGTTTAAAATCATCTGGGATGCCCTGCGGCCCGGATCTTTAACCAGCCCCGGATATCTCACGATGAAAGGAATCCGCATGGATTCCTCATAGGCCAAACGCTTGTCATACAGGCCGTGCTCTCCCCAGAAGTGACCGTTGTCCCCGGCGTAAACAATAACCGTATCATCTAAAATTTGCATTTCCTGGAGTTTATTCAGAATGCGGCCCACCTGTTCATCAACGGATGCAACCGTTTCGCAGTAATTCCGATACAGAATGTTCATGGGGAACAGGGCCCCCACAAAGGGATGGTTATCGGTGAAAGTAATCCAGGTGTCTGATTCGGGCGGAAGTTTCAGATCAACATTCTTATAAATCCCTTTAAGATGCGGCGGGGGTCGGAATCCAAAATGAACCGCCTTGTGGGATAGATACAGGCAGAAAGGATGGGTTCTTTGCTTCTCAATAAATTCAAGCGCAAAGTCCGTCAAGTCCTCGGTAATGTATTTTCCCTTTCTCTCAGTTTCAACCCCGTCAATGATCAGCGGACAATTGTAGTATATGCCCTGCCCCCCTTCCTTGGTAAAGGATATGAATTGATCCACCCCCCTTAGGCTGGGAAGTGTTTCGCCCGGCATGTGCCATTTGCCGATAAAGGCTGTCTCGTATCCTGCTGTTTTCAGCAATTCAAGGAAGGTGACATTGCGGTTGTCCCAAGGGGTATGGTTGGTCACCACGCCGTGGCGGTGAGCATATTGCCCGGTTAGGAAACTGGCCCTGGAAGGACTGCACAGCGAGGTGGTCACAAAGGCATTCTCGAACAATATGCCCTCGTCGGCCAGACCATCCAGATGGGGTGTTTTAATAAACGGATGGCCCATGCTGCTCATGGCATCCCAGCGGTGGTCATCCGTAAGGATGAAAATAATATTAGGATATTTTTGCTGCGCAAAAAGGTATAGGGGGTTAAAACATATGCCGATCAAAAAGCTGACGATCACCCGAAGAATACAGCCAATGGCCTTTCTTCCGGCTGTTTGCCCCTTATAATATTCTTTGGCATCCTGCATCGAAGCGGTCCTCAAAGAAATAGTTTAGAATAAATATCCATGTAGAGGTAATAGTAAGAGTGGCCGCCGTTCCAGAGCATCAACAAAACCGACGTAAAACCAATAATGAGAACCAGGCTGTTGTTCAGTGCGAACACCCTCGGAAAATCGGATCCGGCTTTTTTTTTAGCGATAAGGCGGCACCAGATTTCAGATATTCCCATGCATAAAAGCGCAACCAGCGGGCAGCCCAGAATAAAATGATGAAACGCCAGGAAAAAATATTCTCCAACCGAGTAAATTCCGATAAAGTCATAGATTATCTTTGCACTCCAGACCAGGGGCGGCACCAGACAGACAATAAATCTCTCCCTGAAGGAGGCTCCTCTGAAAAAAGCAATCGTATTGCCAAATAAGGCCCCCAGCCAGATACTTAGAAACATGAACAGGGCTCCGGTATTGGAGAGGATCAAATGAAGAAGACGGTTATCAATATGGCGGGAAATGTTATAGATGTTGATGGACACGACCATGACGCCCGTGACCAGCATTATGGGGAATACAACTCGGCGGAGAAATCTTTGACGTTTCATAATAGTGCCTTGATCCTAGGCCGGGCAAATATATCTTTTTCTAGTAATCGATAAAGTTTTTGCCTATAACCTAAGGGCAGAGGGCTAAGCGCATAGCGCATGGCGTGAATGGGAGATTTCCCTTGCTCATGGCGCTCTGCCCTCTGCGCTTTGCACTCTGCCATGTTTCCCTTAACAGAACCGCCTGGGTGTATTACCCTAAAAAATCCGTGACCGGTTTCAAATCCACCGGCGGGTATATCTGTCCATGACCGGGCGGCATGGAGTTATATACCCAATCGATACTTACGGTTCCCAGTTTCATGAATCTGTATCGTTTAAAGCCCTGAAAGGTCCCTCGAACAAGGACGTCCTCCATCCCCATGGTCAATCCGAAAATTGCAACCTCAGTTCCCGAAGATATCCGGTTAAGTTCTTCTTTGAACGCCAGGACTGAAAAGGCCAGCGTTCGGCTATCGGCAGCCTGGCACTGGATCACCGGAATGATGTTCGGATAACCGTCCGGACCCAGGTAGGCAATAAATTTCAACGAACCGAGCTGGTTGAACAGCTGTTCTGCAAATGGTGTCAGAACTCTTTCCGCCAGGCCTGTTCTCGCACTGCTTTTTGCAAATTTGGTGAGCATGGCAGACAATACTATGCGGGGCATTGGCAGGCTCTGGCATTCGGAGGTTTCCATAAGATCCAGGTAGTGAACCGTATTGATACCAAAGTATGTATTGTACCGGAACATGGGTATTTCGTTATAACGCTCATATTCCGGACCCTCCTTTTTCAGGTGGCTCCACCTTGCTTTGCCCCGCCACAATTTTTTATCCATCGTCATGATTAAAAAGGCGATATGAATATTTTCCTGGATATACTGCTTGCTCAATCCCCGGCAGAACTGACCTAATGTGATTTGATCGGGTTTGGGGGCCATGATGGAAGTAATCAAAGAAATGTGCGGTTGTCCTTGCGGATTGATACTGGCCACGATACCAATCTTCTCCGCCGGTTCGAAAGCCTTCATCTCCTGCTCGGTGAAATGTGTTCTTTGCTTCAATATTCAATCTCCTAGTCTGGTCGATCCACTCCAGTGAACTATATCCGGGTTGACCCCTGAATTTCGCGCAACTGCAACCATTTTTTCCATGAATAATTTACTCAGCAGATGGCTGTCTTTAAACTCCCAGTCCAAATCCAGCCGCAGATATTTATCCCGGCACAAATTGTTGAAGGCACACAGGTCCCACCGGCTGACAAAGCCGTCGAGGTTATCGGCCATAAATTGACCGATACCTCTGATATTTTCGTCCGAAGCAGTCGCACCGGGAATTACCGGTGTTCTGACCCAAAGCTCTTCAGGTCTGCCTTCAGATTGCATGAACTCGCGGATATAAACTAAATTTTCGAGAATAGGGTGATTGTCACTGCCCGTAAAAAGTTCATGCTTCCGGGGGCTAATTTCTTTGAGGTCATAAAGCACAAGATCCGTATGAGGCAAAATTCTGTCCAGCGCCTTTCGGGAGCCCAGGCCGCAGGTATCCACGGCCGTGCGGATGGCGTTTTCTTTTAACCGTCTGAGGAGGCTTCTGCAAAAATCAGATTGCAATAGCGGCTCGCCGCCGCCCAGGGTGACACCCCCACCTGACTTTTCAAAATAGGTTTTGTCTTTGACGACCTCAGAGTATAAGTCATCCAGATTCCATGATTGGCCCAACAGCTCCAGGGCAGCAGAGGGACACTCATCGGCACAGATACCGCAACCGTTACATTTGCTGCGATCGACGGTGTTGCCTTCCGGGGTAAAGGCCAAAGCGCTCTGCGGACAGACCTCCAGGCAGGTTTGGCAGCCGATACAGCGGTTGCCGATCCAGTGCACCTGGGGTTGGGCAGAAATGCTTTCAGGGTTGTGGCACCATTTGCAGTTGAGACTGCAGCCTTTAAAAAAAACCGTGGTCCGGAGACCCGGACCGTCTTCGGTGGACATCCGCTGAATTTCCAGAATGGTGGCCTTAAATGGCTTTTGATTGTCTTCTGTCATATTTTTACCACCCGCTGCCCTCGAGGCACAGAGATCACAGAGAATTTTTTTTTATTGATGATCGGGAGATACCGATCATCAATGAATCTCAGCCCTGCGTGCAGGTATTAGGTTATTTCCGATTGAAGTCTTTGCTAGTTTGTAAAAACACTTGTAAAAATTATAGTCACTAAATAAGACCCTCAATAGCAGCGAAGCCTCATTGTGGTTAAGATATTTCGAAATTCTTCGAATCGATTTACTATACTTATTTACTCTGTGTCCTCAGTGCCTCCGTGGTGAAAAATTTTCAAAACCTTCCGTGACTCACCCGCTGAATCACTTCATTCTGCAGTTCTTTTCCGACCGCGGTGAAGTAAGCATTATAGCCGGTTATCCTGACCAGCAGATGGCGATAATCCCCCGGGTGTTTCTGGGCATCGCGCAGCATATCCGGATCGAGCATATTGATCTGCAGCGCACTGCCGCCGTTTTCACAGTAGCCCCTTAAAAAGGCCTTAAATTTCTCTCTATGCTCGGGATCTTTTATTATCGAAGGATTGAAGGTGATCGTATGGCTGGCACCGTTGGGAAGGCAGTTGAAGTATTCCTCCCAGTCACCATTTCCATCCAGGGCCTTGCCGCCTAATACCTTGCCCACTGAATTCGCATTGGACGTGGGCCCCTTGATGTCCGCCCCGTTGGAAGGGCAAATCGCATTCGATAAGAACTGTCCTTTGGGCCTTCCATCGGCGCTGGCCGCCATAACAAATCCGTCTCCGGCCCAATAGTTCCAGCTGAGCATACCGGGCCTGAATTGCCGGTCCGTGGAAACCGTGCGGTGTTTCCAGGTTATGTCACACCATAACTCCATGATTTTTTTAGCCATCTCATCCGCCTGATCATCATCCCGGCCGTATTTAGGCGCCTTATTTTTTGCCAGGGCCTGCAGCACTTCATGGCCCTGCCAGTTGTCTTTAAGGGCTTGGATGAGCTCGGCCATGGCAGATTTCTGATTGTCAAATACCAGATATTTAATCGCCAGCAATGAATCGACGGTGGTAGCATAGGTGACGGTCTCAAGGGTGGTTAAATTGATCTCGGCCCCACCCCGGTTAATATCCCGCCCCTTATCCGCACAGCCCCTGACCAGGCAGGAAAGATAGGGGGTTGGAAAAAATTTTGCCCGGATGGATTCTGACGCTTCATAGACCTCCGCACATTTGGCGATGATGTATTCGGTTTGTTTGACATAGGCATCGTAAAATTCGTTCCAGGTTTTGAACCGGGTGGCATCACCGGTGTCCGGGCCGTCCTGTTTGATTGGTTCTTCCTGGCCGGTCATGGGATTGAAAAACGGCACCAGGTCTTTTCCGCCGGTCAGGGCCAATTCCACCCCTTTAAGCAAATTAAGGTTATTGTCGACGGTGCCGGAACGATCATTGCCCGCCATGGTATTTTCAAGGCACCCCACCGGGGCATAATCGTGGACGTTGCTTTCATTGATCAGGTGCGACAGGCCGACCCGTTTAGCTTCGAGCATCATGCCGGCCATCGAGCGTTCATCGAAATTCAGCAAAAACGGTGACCCCTGGCTCGAAGAAATCATATCCACCAGCTTATCCAGCAATTGGTCGGGAGAGTTCCGGTGCAGCCTCACATTGGGCTTGGGCTCCAGAATCGGGCTCATCTCATCGATCACTTCGAGCAAGGCATAGGTCAGATCATTGGTCAGGTCTTCCTTGTTGGCCCCCATGCCCGAAAGGGTGATCAACTGACCGAAACCCGATGTGATCCCCTGATTGCCGTTGCGGATCATGGCGTCATAGACCGTATTGCAATGCACCCAGAAGCATTTCAGAATTTCTTTGCCGAATTCCCGATCCATGCCATGGGCCAGAGAATATTCCCAGGGCGGCAATAGATATTGATCAATTCGGCCGAAGGAAGTCCCGGGTCCGGGATAATTTTCGTCACTCATGATCAGCATATGATTTATCCACAATGCCTGTAGGGCTTCCCAGAAAGTTCTGGCCGGCTCCCAGGGAACCCGTTCCAGATTTTTCGCCATCTGCAAAAGCTCCTGCCGACGGTGGGGATCGGTTTGAGAAGCTGCCAGGTCCATACAGAGGCCCTTGTATTTTACGGCCAGGTCACGCGCCATGGTTGCAGATGTCATCATCGCTTTCAGCTGCTCGCCGGCAGGTCCTTTTTGATCCCTGTCGCTCAGCGCCTCATATTTTTCTTCCAGATCGGCATAAATGCCCTTCCAGCCGATTTTCAAGGCCCGCTCATGGTCGGGAATCAAATGACCGCTGGTAGCACCGGCATTGCCGTAACCATGGTCGTGAAACCATTTCATTTTTGCCCTGGCACCGTTTTTGCCGAGCACGGCTTCATCATATTCTTTCTGCTCCTTATGGTCCAAACACAGGGAAGTCTGGAGATTAAAGCGCCCGCCGGCAATCAGGTCGCCGGGTAAAATTTCTTTCGGCATGTGCGCGACCATGACTTCCCTTACGAACCAGGCCCGCCGTTCGACAATGCTCCAGGACCAAAAGTCCGGGTGAAGATCAATTCTGCGGGCTGCCTGGCGATAGGATCCCCGCAGGGTCTGAAGCAGGGCATAGGTTTCGGGTACGATGTAAAAGTTCGTCTCGTTGAATTGGACATCCCAGGATGTCCCGGTAGTCCAGGAGGCAAACTCGTTGCTCCAGGCACGTTCGGCCCCCTGAAAATAGTAATCCCGTAACCATTGAATCCGGGGAGATAATCCTTTTGGCTCTTTGATAGGATGTTCATATCTGGGAAGCGTGGCGGTGGTCATTTGGGTCCTCCATTTTTGAAAGTATAGGGCACATTGCCCCAAATAGCTCATAGCATGTAGCTGATAGCTCATAGTAAAAATGATTTCATCCTTTGACTATCAGCTGCCAGCTATGAGCTATCAGATTTTTTCCAGGCGCCTTGCACCGTGATCTAACATGCGCCTCATAATCCTGGTTGCTGATTTCTCGTTTTTATCTTTAATGGCCTTTACCATTTTTGTGTGAAAATCAAACACATGCGGCACAACGGTCGGATCCGAAAAAAACTGGCCGGCAAGATTGGCATAGCAGTGCTTGAAAGAATTGAGCAGCAGTGGATAGATGTGGTTACCGGAAGCCAGCGCAATGAGATGGTGAAAATCAAAATCCAGTTCACTGATCGCTTCAACATCCTGATAATTGAGCGTGTCTTCTTTTTGAAGCAGTGTGTAAAGAAAATCGAGCTGTTCCTTGTTGCGATTCAGGGCTGCAAGGCGGGCGGTTTCAACTTCAAAAAGCCGGCGCATTTCCAGGAGACTGACCAGCAGCCCCGGTTCCAGGTTACCCTGGTGGTAATTCACCAGGGAAGTCAAAATCGACAGCGAGCCTTGCCTGCGGTAATCATTGACCATGGTGCCGACCCTGGGGATCATGGAAACCAGGCCTTTGGCCGCCAGATCAACTAAACCTTCGTGGACAACAGGTCGACTGACGCCCAGCTGCAGGGCAAGTTCACGCTCGGACGGAAGCTTTTGTCCGATGGGAAATTTTCCGGAAAGGATGAGATCCTCAAAGCGTCGGATGAATACGTCCGTGAGGCTTTCGGCACGGATGGGAGTGAGAAGTTCCTGCATGCGCCCCTCCTTCTTCGGCAGGTGGTATGACCAGCTGCCACTCTACCGGGTGTGTTTATGGATGTCAAGTTGGATTTTGCATTCGGACGATGTTTTCAATTATGGAAGCGGCCTCCAGCCTCGAATATGGGGATAAAAAGAATTAATTGGAAACCTTCGGCAGGGTCGATCGCTGTGCCTTGACACACCCCGCAACATTTGCCATATTCCAGCAATTCAAAGTTTATTTTTATTGAAAATGCAGGTCCTTAAATGCGCTTTTATTATGCGGAATGCTAAGAAGGAAAAGGAATACTAATGGTCAGAAAATTTTTCGGGCCGGTCATTATCATTCTATTACTTTTATATTTACTGACCCTGGTACTGCATATATCAGCCAATTACGATAAATACCTGTGGGATTTTCAAACCCATCGTGAAGCCGGTAAAATCTTTGGCTCCGGATCAAATCCCTATGACGCGGAAAACTTGCCTCCCAATGTTCGCACCCATTTTTTATATACCTATCCTCCGGCAACACTGTTTTTTTATCAGCTCTTTTCTTTGACGGATTACAAGACCGCTGCCCACATCTTTCTTATTGTAAAATGCATATTGCTCATCGGGCTGGTCTATTTCTGGAAGCACACGTTTCTCAAGGAAGATGCCGACTCTTTTTTTTACATCTTCTGCCTGCTGGTCTTTAACAGCGCCGTATTTATCGATATGATTGCCGGTAACATCAATCTGGTCGAACAGGCCCTGCTGTGGCTGGCATTCAGCTTTTATATAAAAAAACGGCTGGTGCCTTTTTGCGTCTTTGTCCTTTTTGCCGCCAGCTTTAAGATGACCCCGACATTTTTCATCATCCTGGTGCTGCTTTCCGATGATAAAAATAAATACAAGCTTTTTGTTGGATCTGCCGGTGCCTTTCTGACCTATCTGCTGATCCAGTATGTGATCTTACCTGATTATTTTACAGGATTTATAAGAAATGCTCTGACGGTGGTGGGTGAATCCGGCAAGGTGGTGCCTTCAACCCTGAAGTTCTTTGGTGATCTGTCCAAAGCCCTGGGGGAACTTACCGGGGTTGCCATGCCCAACGGTTTTCAGTTGTTTATTATCGGCCTCGCCACCGCGGGGATCATTTATCTGACTTACCGGGCCGCGATTCAATTAAAGCGCAGCAAGGTGCCCAACAGGGAAATATTAGAAGTTTATCTGATTTGTCTGCTTTACGCCCTGATCCATCCGCGCATGAAAGATTATATGTATTTACTGCTGATCGTTCCAAGCTACTACATCATAAAAAATACCCGTTATACCAGGCTCGCTCCTTTTCTTTTTATTCTTTTTATTCTTTCAAATCAAAGCCTGACCCTGCCGATCTTCTCTTCAGTGATGTCACTGGTCTGGTCCTATTACCCCCTTATGATCGCCTACTGTGTGTGGGGTATATATTTGCATGAAATATTCACCCTTGCGCATGAATCGGAAAAACCAGGCGCATCTCATCGGTATCGGAAAAAATAATCTTAGACAGATTTTGCACATCCAGCTATATCCGCGAAGGCCGTTCTACCTGTCTCTAAACCCGCAAAAATGCATGATCCTGCTCTGAGGGGGTATTGGCCTTTAGGTTTGAATTATGCTATCATTTAATAAAACTCTTTCAGAGCGGGAAAGTGCATCCCACCGGGTAAAAACGCCACGGAAACGTCGGGCGGTCGGAAACTTCCACAAATCCTGAGCTGATGATTATTTTGAATGACTAGATGCCATGGGCGACAAACTCACCAAATTGCTGTTCGACAAACGGGATCATGCACTGATTCGGATCGTCAACGATGCGCTGAGCACCGACCGCAGGGGGCGCTTTACCCGCAAGGTCTATTTTCCCTACCTGCATCCGCATGGGATCAAGGAGATGACTGAAACCAAGGGGTTGCGCACAGCCTACGCCGTGGCCCAGTTGCTCAGTTCTCTCGAGGTCGGCGGGGTAGATGACCGCATTAACGCACTGCACTCGCTGCGCCATGAAGTAATCGACACCGCCGAGGGTCCCCTGGCTAAAAACACCGCCCGGGTGCTGCTGGAGATTATGAAGGACCTGGTGCGGGCCCACGGTAATTACCGCAAACAGCTGGAGCTGGCACACGAATTTCGCCGGACGGCTTCGGGCAAACCGCGCATTGTGCGTCAACAGCTTCGCCATTACCACCTGTTGGAAATGCCCGAGGAGTGGAATCAGATCGCCTTTGACGACCATGTTCATGATGCCAACACGAAAGGGCGTAAATCTTCGACCCACCTGATAATGGATGCCTGGATCAAAGGGATCAGACGGCTGCGCGTGATCCATTACAACTACATCGAACCGCGCTTTGCCGCGGAGTTGCTGGAAGCAGCGCGCATATTGGACATCGACATTCGGATCGGAATCGAATTCTCCAGCCGCTATATCAACAAGTATGCCCAGCTGATCTGGGTCCCCCGTGGCTTTAGCGATGTCCAGTCCTTTTTGTGTTTTCTGGCCGAACCACCTGTGATTAAGCTCATGGAAGCCGGACGCCATGCTTCCCTTTACCAGCAGCAGTATGTCATGGATTTGCTGAGTAAATTCAACAAGGTGCATCGACGCGCACTCAACCACAAGCTGGGGGTCGATCTCGCGCCGATCAAACCCGACGATTTTCTGGCCTTTGTCGGCATCGGTCAGAAATCCAAACTGCACCTGTCCAAATTTATCCATACCAAGCTGATCAATGCGCTCCAGAATCAGGTGGCCCTGCTGCGCAGTGAGTATAACACTGGGGCGGATACCGGACGGCGCCAGGAAATCACACAGTGGATCCAGCAGACCAATGGGTTGGACCTGGAATCAATGGTGGACGAATATTTGGAGCCGGAAAGCAATCCGGATATCGCCAACCCGGACATTCCGGCCCGCGGTCCGGACCTTCCGGAGATTCTGCGGCTGAGCCCCTTTGAGCTGGTTAGCCGGCTGGCAAAGCTGCACTCGGGGTATCGGCTGACTCTGAACCTGACCAACCTGAAGGTCGAGGAGGTGCTGGAACTGATCTATGACTGCCAGGGCATGATTACGCGTCTGGAGATTTTCAATCTCAAGGATTATGCCGCCGGCAAGACGGCGCACGTTGCCGATATCAGCCGACTGATGCAGGCCATCAACGAGGGCAGCGCGATTCATCTCAAACAGGTCATCAGCGAGATCATTGGCCGGCTTAACCATGACCCTGCCGGCAAAAGGCGAGCCCAGGTCGATAAGCTCACCGCAATTCTGCACGACATCGATACCCTCAAATCCTTTTACAGCGGAAGATCTCTCAAGGCGCGCATCGGCAGTGATTCCACCGGGCGCTCCCCCCAGGTCCACGGCATGGGACTGGCCATCAGAGAAACCCTGCCCAAGCGGGCCCGCCGGTTTATTGAGCGGGATCGGCAGCAGGATGCGCGCGAAATCATTCCCATCCAGATGACCGCCTATAAAACAATGAAATTCATCCCCAAAAAACGCAACATGCCCGGCGGTCAGATGAAGTACTGGCTGACGGCCATGCTGTCGACCAACGGCTGGCTGGGATTGACCTGCCGGGAAGGCTGGGAGGTGGATCCCACAGCCACCCGGATGGCAAATCCGGGAAACATCGTTACCCTTGGGGGCGTTCAGAAAAAAATCGACAACGATCTACGGCTGCATCCGCCCGAAGCAACTGCACGGCCCAGCCGATTCCGCTGGCGCTACCTGAACTCCCATCTGCAGAACGCGCTCAAGGTGATCATCGGGTTTATTCCGGCCTTCTTCACCTTCGCCCTGACCAAAGACTGGTGGTTGCTGGCATATTTCGGGGCTTTTATCTGGTTCGGCATCACCGGGCTGCGCAACATCATGCAGTCGGTTCTGGGCGGCGGCGGCTTCAAGCGGTCACCCCTGCTCAATTGGAACGATCACATCAGCTGGACGCGCATCACCGACTCGCTGCTGTTTACCGGGTTTTCGGTGCCCCTGCTGGATTACATTGTCAAAACCCTCATCCTCGACCGGGTTTTCGGGATCACAACCGGAAGTCAGCCGGTGCTGCTCTACACCTTTATGGCTCTGGCCAACGGCATTTATCTATCCAGCCACAATATCCTGCGGGGCCTGCCCAAAGGGGCGGTTTACGGCAACTTCTTTCGCAGCATTTTGTCCATCCCCATCGCCATCGGTTTCAACATGGTCATCGGCACCATGCTGTCGTCCGCCGGGGTTGTAGAGGTCAACCTGGTTCTGCAAAAATGGGCCGCCATCATCTCCAAAGCCGCCTCGGATGTCGTGGCCGGTATTATCGAAGGGTTGGCCGACCGTCATAAAAACATCCAGGCCAGGCTGCGGGAATATACGATCAAATTTGCCCAGCTGTTTGACATTTATGCCCAACTGGAGCTGATTTATCCGGAAGTGCAGACCTTTAAAATTCTCGATTATTCAGCCCATCCAGGGCATCGGGCCAATGCCGAAGCCCGCGACCTGGAAAAGATCATCATGATCCACGCGCTGGATCTGCTTTACTTCTGGATGTACCAGCCGCGCTCGCGCATGGCCCTGCGCCAGTTTTTAGGCACCCTGACCGAAGACGAACGCCATATCATGGTCAGCAGCCAGTTTACGTTGCAGCGCCACCGCGAAATCAGCCAACTGTTCATCGACGGCATCCTGGGCAACAATTTTCAGCGACCCTTGTCTTTCTATCTTTCACGCTACGAAGGGTACCTGGAAGAAGTCAAACGCCTGATATTCGACGCGCAGGCGACGGATTCCGTTGAAGCTTTCGAACCGGGCCTTCGCAACGACACGCACATCCCGGCGCCGTTCAAAGATGCCTGCCGTTCCCCCGGGCGGCGTGTTGCAAACTGACCCAGCGGGGTTAAGGCAAAACTTTCCCTGCGCCCAACATATTCCCTGATTTCTTCAAGCATCAGACGATCCGCCCTGACTGCCGCTTGTTCCGGGGTGAATGGCGACAGCCCGGCCACGATCAGGTCGGCATTGACAAAGACGGGACAGTTCGTCTCCCTGACCAGGAACTCCCTGGCGGATGTGGTCTTGCCCGCGTCATTCGGTCCGCTTGAACGACATGATATGCCGGTGGACGGAGATATTTTTACAATAATCGAAGTTAATATTTACTTGACTTGACAACCATCATTTATGCTATCTGTAATATTGATAGTGTGGTGATCTCATCTACTTATCGCAAGTTTGGGAAGACTTGTGATATTTTATGAAATCACAGGTTTTCAAAGGGCTGGTTTTTTACCGATTATCTCATCTGCAATTGAAGAGACCAACCAATGAGTATCAAAAGCAACCGCGATAATAGAGCCAGCCCGCAGCGCATATCCAGACGCGACTTTCTCAAACTAACCAGCGCGGCGGCGGCCGGTCTGTTGATTGGATGCAATTCTGCTCAAGAGGCTGATGCTACGCTATCGCTGACCAATGGCATACTGATCGACGGAACCGGAGCCGATGCAGTGCCGGATGGAGCAGTAGTGATCCGGGATGGGCGTATTGTATCCGCTGGACCGCGCACACAATTATCAATTCCCGCTAACGCGAATATGATTGATGTTCAAGGAGGAACAATACTACCAGGCATTATTAACGCCCATGTTCACGCTGCCTATAGCGCGTGGACACTAAAAGCGTGGGCAAAGGGCGGTGTAACAACAGTGCGCGATCTGGGTGCCTTTGGGCCATATACACGCGCAAAGTTCGTAGCCCGCGACACATTGAATGCTAATCCCAGGTGTGCGCGCCTGTTCGCCGTCGGTTGGTTTATAAACGCGGAGGGTGGCTATCCCATGGCTTACTTGGGTGGCCGCGTAGTCACCGTCACCTCACCCGAGGAAGCACGGCAGGCTGTAAACAAACTCATCGACGACGGTGCGGATGTGATAAAGACAGCAATGGAATCGGGCTATGCTTTTGGTCAGTCTGGATGGCCGTTGCTCTCGCCGGAGGAGGCCACTGCGCTCGTAGATACTGCGCACGAGCGGGGTAAACCTGTTACAGCGCACGTGACCAGTGCACGTGATCTGGAGCGGGCCTTGGATGCCGGTGTGGATGAAATTGCCCATATGGTCGTCGACAAGCTCTCAGAACAACTTATTTCACGCATGGTCGAGACTGGTACCCGCTGGGTACCCACGCTCGAGCTATGGCAGGGTGTGAGCCGCATATATCCCATAAGTCATGGAAGCATGGCGATAAAAAATTTAGCTCTATTCGTGGAGGCCGGAGGTGAGGTCGTATTGGGAACGGACTATGCCGGGGCACGCCCAGGCCAAGTAGATTTCGATTTGGGCATGCCAATCCACGAAATTGAATGGATGCAAGAAGCTGGCATGACACCTCTGCAGATCATTGTTGCCGCAACCCGGAACGGCGCCCGCTCATGCAATATAGAAAGAGAACTGGGAACACTTGAAAAAGGTAAACTGGCCGATGTCCTTGTTGTGGATGGGGACCCATTGGTAGATGTTCATGCCCTCACCAAAGCCCGCTTGATACTGCGCGAGGGCAAATCAATATAGCCTATTTCAAGTGATTGAGTCGGAAAAAGCTGCTTTTCAGGACCTGATATACCAACTAATCGCAATTGGGCCTAAATTTCAGATATCATCTATAAAAACCAAGTATTTTGGGTCCTCACATATTGCAGGTATTGTAAACGTATCAAACTAAGCACCGGCACATTCTGAATATTTTTCTATAGAGTATGGACTCATGCTTAAAAAGATTCTGTGGATAACGTTAGTAATCTTCAGCACAATTATCGTTTTTTTTGTTGTCTGGCCAATTCCGTTCAGTCAATGGTCTGGTCTTATTTTAGGTGCATATCCGACCGGAAATGAAGACAAAACCCTTGCTGAACAACTCGGCTATTCAAGAGATGACATAATTTTAATTGTTCATGCCGATGATTTAGCAATACATAAAGATCAAACCGATGGCGCATTAGATGCAATGAGAGAAGGTATGATTAAGACCGGAAGTGTTATGGTCCCATGCTCGGATTTTGAAAGAGTGGCATCTATCTGGAAAGATACTCCAGATCTGGACCTTGGATTACATTTAACTCTCACCACCGGGCACAAGGAAAGCTACCGCTGGAAACCGTTGCTGCCCATTAACAAAGTGCCCAGTCTATATAACTCTGAAGGATATATGTGGAGAGGTTTGAAGGAGTTTGGAAAAAATGTGAACATTAGAGAAGCTCTTATGGAAATCGAGGCACAAATAATAAGGGCTTTGGAGAAAGGCCTTAGACCAACTCATATCGATACACATATGGGCACCTATAATATGCACCCCGATTTGGCAAAAGGCGTAATGAAACTTTCTAAAAAATTTAACCTTCCAATGTTGCCTTCCCCCTATCACATGGAAGAAATGCGCAAGAATGGGTATGTGTTCCCGGATACTTTCTGGATGTATTTGCTTATCATGGGGGAAAAGTATTTTCCATGGCACCGTAAAAAAGTGTATGATGACTGGCTTCGGGATCTAAAACCTGGCGTTCATCAACTGATAATCCATCCATCTTTTATGTCCAAAGAATACGAACAAGTCGTCTGGCGTCCGTATATTTTGACTGGAGACCATGCTTATTGGTCGAGTCCTGAAACAAAGGCTCTTGCGGACGAGCTTGGAATTATTTTCATCGGCTATAGAGAACTCCAACAATTACAGGCAAAAAATTGGAGTCTTAAAAGTGATGGAGTGAATTTTAATAAATGAGGTATCCTTAGTCTGAATTTGCCCCGCTTAGTTTTGCAATTACTGTTCTATAACATTGGTCTCGTTGCAGATCGAAAACTTGTGATTAGACCTATCGCAGATGAAGCTAAATTACAGATATGCTGCTCTATTATCTGCAAAAAATTACCACTCTAAAAATTACCGATACTGTAAACAAATCTCAACCTTGGGAGACCTCCAAAACACTTTGATATCATATTGTAAATCCAAGTCTCAACTTACCTTCAAATTCTGTCAACTCAATAATAGGTCAGGACACATAGTATGATAGACGATTTTATAACTATACTCTGACAAGTTCCATTAATGGCTCAAAAGAATATAATGCCGGTCTTCTACCCGCTGCTTCTTCCAATGTGGCAACCAGATTATTTTCCAAAAGCACCCTTGTAAATCTGGCAGCGCTTGCGGTGGGTATCCCGCTATTTGTTGTAAATCTGTTATTTCTGAACACCGGATTTGTGAACACAAAATCTAAGGCGTTGACACTCCACTTAGATGACAACGCATCTGAAAATACTATTTTCATCTCTTCGTATAGGGTCTGTATATTCTCTGCAATAGTAAGATTTCTAACAGCCTGCTTCTCAACCGCTTGCAGAAAAAAAATGCACCAGCTTTCCCAGTCACCATTTTCAGACACATTTCTCATTCTGTCTATATAAAGATCTTTATTGTCTTCCAAGTATGCACTTATGTAAAAATGAGGCGCAGATATGGTTCCTGAAGCCCATAGCATCAAAGTAATTAGCATGCGGCCAATACGGCCATTACCATCTTTAAATGGATGCAATGCTTCAAATTCAATATGGGTAATACCTGTTTTCAGCATCGGTATTTCTTCGCTATGCTCGATATAATAAAATAGCTTATCCAATCCCTCCTGTAGCTTTTCAGGACTAATTGGAATGAATAATATGTTTTTCTTCAACTTATCAGCTATATAGTTTTGTTCATTTTTAAATTTGCCCGGCGATTTTGAAGCGCCCCGTCCAAAAGAAAGCAACCGCTGATGGATCCCCTTAATCAGCGATTGGGATAATGGATAACCCTCTTCCATAGCCCTTTGCGTGGCTTTCAACGCCCGCTGGTAAAGGATAGTTTCAACAACCTCTGATCGTACGTTTGAATCGTTTCCCGCTTCAGAGTCATGATCTGCCTCATACTTAAGAATTTCATCCATGGTACTTATCGTACCTTCCATTCGCGAGGATATAACAGCTTCTTGATTGCGTAGAGGAGCCAACAGTATTTCGCTGTTGTGCATATTCTTTAACATTTGGTCGTAGCGAGCCACAGCATCAGTTGCTTTAACTAAGAATCCAACAAATCGCCCATAATCAATACTACCTGGTGGAAATTTATCATAGTGATAGTTGACAGCATTTTCTAAATTGAGTTCCATAACCTAATTCCAATGGTTGGTATTAATATTTTCAATATATTTTAATATCAAACATTTTTGTAGTCAATATTTTTATTTTTTTGAGAGACAAACGGAATAGACCTTAAAGGATTCAGCTCAAAAAGATTTGTCTCTCATATTCGTCGATTTTTGAGAGACAAACGAAATAGACCTTAAGGAATTCAGCTCAAAAATATTTGTCTCTCATATTTATCGATTTTTTAGGGACAAATGAACTAGACCTTAAAGAATTCAGGCCAAAGATGTTTGCATATCAAATTTGGCCTTTTTTTGAGAAACAAAATGTGTGGGGCGAAGCGCAAATCCCAATCATCGGAGAACCTAACAGATTATTGAAATATTGTGACCTGCTCACCGAATATTAAATATTAAAATGAAGAAATTCCTTTTTATCCCCCAAAACTCGATTCCGGAATATCTACTGCCGCAGGATCACTGGCCTCAATGGCGTCCATTTTACCAATGGTAATCGGAAGAATAGCGTTTATAAAGTATCTGGCTGACTGCAGCTGGCCTTCATAGAAAGCGGCGTCTTTGTTTTTAGCTGCCTTCGCGACCCTGGCGTTGAGATCCAAGCCTCCTGCCAGTTTCTCCAGTTTGGGGACTGCGACGGTCGCCCGCCACAGCAGCATCCAGGCCATGCAGACATCGCCCATAACGTCCAAAAACGGCTTGGCGTACGCAAACGCCACTTTGAAATCCGGCGACAAAGCGGTTTTACCCAGGTGCAGAGCTATT
>Ga0210097_1000029_pt1 | contig 72720 bp, 63 predicted proteins | sample Joice_CattailNLA_2_FD_185521 | JGI IMG/M metagenome (GOLD analysis project Ga0210097, IMG submission 185521) | Wetland microbial communities from San Francisco Bay, California, USA, that impact long-term carbon sequestration - Joice_CattailNLA_D2... | ecosystem: Environmental > Aquatic > Marine...
CTGACACCTGAAACCTCCAATTCGGAAAAATTTATTCAGCTTCACGTTGGAAACGACGTCAGAAACAGCTTTTGACATCGTTCGAGGATAGTGTATGGATCTGATTGAAAGTTACAGGGAAGAACTCCAGCTCATCCGCAAACCATGGACCCGGGTCTGGGTGGGCGCCTTTGTGCTCTGTCTGCTCCTGCTGCCGTGGTTTGCACCGGAACACATCACCTATATTGTCACCATTGTATTTATCTACAGCATCGGGGTCCAGGGTCAAAACCTGCTGATAGGGTATACAGGCCAGATATCCTTTGGTCAAGCCGGCTTTCTGGCCATCGGGGCCTTTACCTTCGGCCACCTGAATCAATGGGGCGTTCCCTGGCCCCTGGGCGTTCTCGCAGCTGGCATGGCAGCCGGGGTTTTCGGCATTATCGTCGGATTTCCTTCCCTGCGCCTTAAAGGACCGTATCTGGCTATTGTTACCATGGGGTTCGGAATCGCCGTCTATCAAATTTTTGTCAACTCCGAGGCGCTTTCCGGCGGCCGCATGGGACTGATGGTCAACAAATTATCCCCCCTTTTTGATTTGCCGAACATCACGTTTAATTATTATTTCAACTTTTTAATTGCCCTGGCGTTTACCCTGCTGTCCTATAATATTATCTCTTCATACATGGGACGCGCCTTCATCGCCATTCGCGACAATGATATCGCTGCGGAGGTTCTCGGCGTCAATTTAACCCGCTACAAACTGCTTTCCTTTGCCATCAGTTCGTTTTATACCGGCATCCAGGGAGCGCTTTATGGTCTTTTCCTGGGATATCTCGAACCCAATATGTTTACCTTCATGGAGTCCATTACCCTGTTCGTAGCGGTCATCATCGGCGGATTGGCATCCATCGAGGGGTCCATTCTGGGTGCGGCGTTTGTGATCCTGGTGCCTCAGTTATTCAGCGAATACAAAGAGATGGTGCCGGTTGTTTTCGGTACCACCATTCTTGTGGTGTTGATATTCGAACCGCTGGGATTAAATGGTCGCTGGCTGAAAATGAGGTTGTACTTGCGCAACTGGCCGTTTCGCTAGACCGTATTTCGCATATTTGGATTCTTAATTGTGACTTCTTTGCATTTTATTAAATCCGCCTCAGGCGGATCACCACGAAGGGCGCGAAGATCACGAAGAAACCAAAAAGTCATTTATTTATTTTTTTCTTTGTGTTCTTCGTGCTCTTCGTGGTTTGATTTCTTTTTGGATCTCCGCCTTCGGCGGATCCGGATTGGGAATAGGTAAATAAATCAGGAGTAAAGAGCCCAATGTCAAATTTCATGCAATACCTGGTATCAGGGCTTTCAACCGGCAGCATCTATGCACTGGTAGCCCTGGGGCTTGCGCTGATATATCGTTCGACCCGGATTTTGAACTTTGCCCACGGCGATATCACCACGGCGGGTACTTTTTTTGCGTTCATGTTGATAGGGTTAGAGCTTCCCTATGCCGTCACCTTTGTGCTGGCCCTCCTGTTCGGGGCCGGTTTGGCCATGGCATTTTATTTCTGCGTCCTGATCCCTGCCCAGCGCCGCGAGTCCAACCAGCTGAGCCAGATCATTCTGACCCTTGGACTTGGCCTGATCCTTCAGGGATTGGTCTCTTATTTCGGGGGAACCGAACCGCAATCCTTTCCCTTTCCGTTGTCAGATATAAAAATCTACACCTTCGGCACCGTGATCATCAGCCAGTTGAGTCTTGGCACCATCGGCGTTGGTCTGCTGGTCTGTGTGTTGCTGTATCTGCTGGTTCAAAAAACACGCCTCGGGCTGGCCATGCGGGGAACATCCGAAAATCTTCAGGCCGCCCAAACCCTGGGGATTCCCACCCGGCAGATTCTGGCCTTGAGCTGGGGCCTGGCCGCAATGCTGGGCGTTCTCGCCGGTATATTCCTGGCACCCACATTTTTGCTGGATCCTTTCTTTATGCTGGAACCGTTCCTGAAAGGATTTGCGGCTGCTATTCTCGGGGGGCTTAACAGCCTGCCCGGTGCTATCGTCGGCGGCATTATTATCGGTATATCCGAAAGCCTGGCCGGTGGATACATTTCCGTGGCTTTTAAAAACACCCTGGCGTTTCTGATTATCATCCTGGTATTGCTGGTTCGCCCCGAGGGGCTCCTCGGCAAAGAGTTCAAGGAACGGGTGTAGCGGCGGGTTGCGAGTTGCGTGATACGAGTTGCGTGTTTACGGCTTCGGGATACACCATCACCTACCATCATAATCATCCACGATGCAATCACCTGCCACCTTGTTTTTGACAATTGGCCTTCCATGATATATAAATTATTCAATACAAAATGGTCAGCCTCACTTTTTAAAAGGAGAAAATTACAATGCAAAAACATTGGACAATCTTAGCCCTAGTGCTAATGATGCTGGTAGCCTTTTCCTTCTCAGCCTGTACCAAATCAAAAATAAGCTCACAACCCTCTACTACGACAAGCGCTGAAGATGAGGCGCGTCAAAGGGCTGAGGAAGAAGCTCGGCAAAAAGCCCTCAGGGAAGAAAACCTCAGGGAGGAGAGCCTGAGCGAACAGCAGGCCCAGGAGCGGATGGAATCCGAGCAATCCAAGTTTGAAAACGATGATATCTATTTTGAATTTGACAGTATCCGCTTAGCTCCGGAAGCACAGGAAATATTAACCCAAAAAGCAGCCTGGCTGCGCAAAAATCCCTCAGCCAGGGTGACCCTAGAAGGTCATTGTGATGACCGGGGAACCAATGAATACAACCTCGCGCTGGGAGAAGGCCGCGCCCAGAGTGCCCGCGCTTTTCTGGCAGACCTGGGCATTAAGGCATCACGGCTGACCACCATCAGCTATGGCGAGGAGCGCCCGATTGCAACGGGCCAGAACGAGGAAGCCTGGGCGAGAAACAGACGTGTGCATTTTGTCATCGAGGAATAACTATCTTAACCGTTCAGGGTTCAGAGTTCAAAGGTTCAAGGAAAGGGTTTGAGGATAGAGGAGCGCTTCGCCTGCCCGCCATCGCGAGCTCAGGCGAGGCGGGCGGGCTTTAGGTTTGAGGCAAAAAAGAACCGGACCATACTCGCCTCAAACCTCAGACCTCTGTCCTCCAAGGATCCCTGAACCTCTGAACCCTTAAACCCTTGTTTTATGCCAGTTAAATCCATCGCCTATTTTATTTCATCTCACGGTTTTGGTCACGCCGCCCGGGCAGCGGCAGTGATGCAGGCCATTGCGGAATATGACCCTTCAGTACAATTTGAGATCTTCACGGCCCTGCCTTCCTGGTTTTTTCAGGATTCATTGTCCACACCTTTCAACTGCCATCACCTGCTAACCGATTTCGGTCTGGCACAAAAAACACCTTTTCAATCAGACCTCGGCGATACGCTGCGCAGTTTAAACGCGTTCTACCCGATTTCCTCAACGCGCCTGGCTGATATATCGAAAACGATCCGCCGGCTTGAATCCAGGATCATCATCTGCGATATCGCTCCAATGGGCCTGTTGGTCGCCAAAGCCGCCGGAATACCCTCCGTCCTGGTGGAAAATTTCACCTGGGATTGGATCTATCAGCAATATGCAGCCGCCGATAAGAATATAAATAAATATATCAAATATTTAAAGCCTATTTTTGGATCCGCTGACTATCATATTCAAACCGAACCAATATGCAGCCGCAAATCGCCGGACCTGGTAACTGCGCCGGTCAGCAGAAAGTTTAGAACGTCCAGGGATCAAATCCGTCAACGATTGGATTTGCTCACAGACGAAAATGTGGTATTAATTACCACAGGCGGCATACCGCAAAATTACGATTTTTTACAGAAGCTGAATAAACTGAGGCAGATCAAGTTTGTAATGCCGGGCGCCGGCCCGAAAGTAAAAGTCCGCGGCAATCTGATCATTTTGCCCCATCAATCTGATTTTTATCATCCGGACCTGGCCAACGCCTGCGATGCCGTCGTCGGCAAAGTGGGATACAGTACCCTGGCCGAAGTATATCATGCCGGGGTTCCCTTCGGATATGTTGCCCGCTCGAACTACAATGAATCCGGACCGATGGTGAAATTTATCAAACAGCAGATGGCCGGCCTAGCGCTGGAAGAATCGGAATTTCATGACGGTGACTGGATCTCAAAGATAGGGAAACTGTTGGCGCTTCCAAGGGTGGATCGCAAAGGTGCCAATGGTGCTGAGCAAATCGGCAAATTTATTCTGGCATTGATATGATTAAAAAAATTATTTCAGGCGGACAAACAGGCGTTGATCAAGCTGCCCTGGATGTGGCTATTAAATTGGCGGTTGCCCATGGGGGCTGGATCCCGAAAGGAAGGCTCACGGAAAGCGGTCCGCTGCCGGCAAAATATAATTTGATGGAAACCCTGAGTTCCAGCTATGCCGAGCGCACCGAAAAAAACGTGCAGGATGCCGACGGGACGCTGATCATCTCTCGCGGCCTGCTGACCGGCGGTTCCGAATACACCCGGGAGATGGCTAGCAAACATGACCGCCCCTGGCTTCACATTGATCTCAGCCAGATGGCTGCTTTCCAGGCGGCTGTCGCTATCAACCAGTGGATCCTGCAAAATGAAATCGAAATTTTGAATGTTGCCGGACCACGCGCCAGCAAAGACCCGAGCGTATATAAAAATGCATCCGATATTTTGGAAAGCGCCTATTATCTCGGCCTGGCCGAGACCAGCATGTCCGGCGCCGGAAACTTAAAGGACCTGCTGCAGTCCCAGGCTGAGCCGCCGCCTGCAGTGCCTCGAACCGCAGATGAGGCCGTTGATCGTCTATTATCCGATATGCCGTTAAAGGATAAAACCACGATTGCCAACATGTCCCACGTCGAGCTGCCCAATCTCCAGTTGACCCTGGGCGGGTATATTCTGAATAACTTCGGACTCCTGGCGGGAAATCGGGAATTGATAAGATCCTGCCGCGCGCAGGCCGGTAATATCTTTCAACACGATGAAGATGCCGTCGCTGTCATTATAGACGCCCTCTGGGAAAAGCTGAGGAAGACACATAAGTTGCGGGTTGTAAAATAATATTGAGGTTTTACGTTCAGAGGTTCAGGGTTAAAGACATGCAATTCAGCAGATCCGATTGCCCAACCTTTGAACCCTGAACGCTGAACCAAAAAACTATAAATACGTCCATTTAGCTCAATGGCTATACGATCAAAACAAAGGCATCAAAAATGAACGACATCTATATGCGCCTGGCCAAACATCTTGAAGACCTGATCATGGGTTATCCTTATAACGAAGCACTGATTGACCTTCTCAAAGAAATGTTCAGCCCGGTTGAAGCTGAGGTCGCCCTAGCAATACCCAACAACCTGCAGCCCCTGAAAGTTGTCAGCCCGCAGACCATAGCGGCACGCTGCGATTTGCCGGAATTCACCGTGACTGAAACGCTGCAATCGCTCGCCAGCCGCAATATGCTGTACACCCGCCAAACAGAAGGCGGGAATACGGGCTTCGCCCTTTTGCAGGTCGGATACGGAATCCCCCAGGCCTTTTTCTGGGGAGGCCAAAAAGATGACAGCGCCCGGCGCATGGCCAAACTCTTGCTGAATTACTTTTCAGTGCCGACAACCGAAACACTCTACGGCGGAGCCTTAACCAAATCCTATAAATACAGTCCGGCCAATGTAAGCATTGATATCGAAATGCAAGGCGTGATGCCCAACGAGCAAATGGGCCCGATTGTTGAAGCTGCCACTAAAGTCGCTGTCGCGCACTGTCCGTGCCGAATGCAGGCGAAAATACTCGGCCGCACCGATTGTCACCATAGTTTGGAAGTCTGTATCAAGTATGATGAGATGGCGGAGTTTGTGATCGAAAAAGGCTTGGCGCGCGAAATTTCGAAAGACGAAGCCATGAAAATTCTGGCGGACAGCGAAAAAGAGGGGTTGGTTCACATGGTGGACAACACCCAAGGACAGATAAAGCATACCTGCAACTGCTGTGGGCACTATTGCTGGAATGTGGGAATTATCAGACGTCGTAAAATTCCGCGGGACATGCTTATGGCGGTCTATTTTATTCGTGAAACCGATCTGGATGAATGCATCGGTTGCGGCGCCTGTGCCGATATCTGCCCCGTCAATGCGGTAACCATGGTTGATGAGCGTCCCCAGGTCGATCAAGACTGGTGCATCGGTTGCGGTGTCTGTGCCGTATCCTGTCCGGCGGAAGTCATTTCCATCAAGCGCCGCCTGGAAAGCAAGGCACCTGAAACTTTTGCTCAATTACATCAACAGATTAAGCAAGAAAAAGGATTGACATAGTCAATTATTTTGTCGAATTGATCAAATTCGGTAATAATTTAACCAAAATGAATTAAAGTGTGAAAATAATGTAATAATAATAAGTAAATCTTTTCACAATTCTTCTGCCTGGACCAACCCCCTTCAACTGCCTAAAGTGCTAACTGCTTAAAATTATTGAAGCCCAAAAATCCTTTTTGCTCTGGCATAAAGCTTGCTAACTAGAGCATCCCAGAATGAGGTTTTCTCTCTTCAGCCCAGTTCCATATTTTCCCATTTGCTTTGTAAGAAATACTCTAAAAGTGTCAACCAGGGCAGATGTGCTGCCGATTGAATATAAGCCGGATCGTTATGAATGGTGAGCATACACGTGAATAATCAGTCGAATAGGAGAGATGGATTTGGATGTAATCGAAGAAGATGGGATCATACAGGATAACGGCGGAACAAGGTCCGGAAAAGACCGCAGACAAAACCCAAGGAAATTTGAAGGTGAGGAACAAAGATCAGGCAAAGAACGGAGACAGGACGGGGATCGGCGAAACGGCCGGACCCGGCGCAAAACACCTGATCGCCGAAGCACAAACTTATACTGGGACGATAGTCGTATTGAGCGGCGTGATGCATTTAGAAAATGAAAATCCCAGGTCGAAAAAGCAATTAAAATTGAACCCCTGAGGAAGGATCCCGCTGTCCAATGTCAATAAATGATCAAAGAGCCACTGAACGCTTTAATTGTGAAGCCCCTGTCATTATCGAAAATTGTCAAACGGGAGAACATTATGACGGCAGCATGTACAACTACAGCCGGGGGGGAATGTATGTAGAGCTGGATTATCCCCTAAAGCCGGGCTCAGAGGTCCGCATTTTAATAGAAAAAGCGAAAAATGCCATCAGCCCCGAAAGCTGTCAGGCAAAAATAGTCTGGTGTAAAGAAATTCCCGGCGCCGTCGTATTATACGATTTCGGTATCGGCGTAAGGTATGATCTGGACGTCAACTATTCAAATTATATAAAAAAGTTCCACGTGATCGATGGTGGAGTGAACAAAATTAATTTATAAGCAGCGTCAAATGTTTCAACGGCAAAAAGCCATTTAATCAAGCCCCTCCAGGCGCCATCCGGGTGGCAGCTCAACCGAGCAAAGGGCAGGGCCGTCCATCAACAGGCCATCCGGATGGCGTTTCCAAATTCGAGCCCCTTTCTCACAAGAAAAATTCCCGGAATATAGGGCCACGTATAAATCATGGGCTTAATCTATGGGCAGGTTCCAAGGTTATGGGTTCAGCGGTTTGCTTTTGATTAACCCTGAACGCTGAACCTTACGTCTTGACTATCGAGGCTTTCAGCGTTGTCCATTTTTACAGTTGGCCAAAAGTGGTTTGAAAACCCCATCTAATAACCAATCCGCCTCCGGCGGATTAACGGATAACTGAAATGCCAGAAACCGTCATACCGCTGTTTCCGCTAGGCCTGGTTTTGCTTCCGCAAATGCCGTTGCCGCTGCATATCTTTGAAGAACGTTACAAATTGATGATCGGTGAATGTCTGGCGCGCAATACGGCCTTCGGCATTGTATTTTTTAACGGAAGCGATATTCAGACAATCGGCTGCACAGCCAGTATTTTAAAGGTCCTCAAACGCCATAGTGACGGACGCTTAGATATCCTGACCCATGGGGTCGAACGTTTTGTAATCCAGGACATGTACGACCGCAAACCGTACCTGGAAGGCCGGGTAACTTTTTTCGATGATAAACCGGAAGAGAACACGGACGCCTGCCAAAAATTGACCCGCAGAGGGATGGCGCTATTGAAACAATTTAGCACGTTCGCTGAGATGCAGGTCGAATACGGCTTCACAGAACCGCTGGACGCCAAGTCTATATCGTTTGTGATCGCAGGATGTGAAGGATTCAGCAAAGAAGAAAAACAAAGGTTTCTGGAAATCACCTCTACCTATAAACGCCTTAAAAAAAGCGTTGCCGCCCTTGAAAAAATCATCGAACGAACAAAAATCACCTTGGAAATCCGCAAAATTATTGGTGGCAATGGGGATATGGCCGAATTCTCTTCGGTAGATTAAATCAGCTGTCTGAATATTTTTCTTTGAATATTTGGCGGCGTTCGAGCTTTTTTCTGACCGTTTGATTTTGCAAATTCCTGCGATCAATGCCGCTGCGACGATACCGCATGTTTCTTCTCTCCGGGAAATGGTCTGATGAGGAAAATTGGCGGCGGTCGGCCAGCCGACGCCGGCCACCCCGATCTAATGAATTATCCGTATCCGCAGTCTCGATTCCTTTATCACTCGGGTTCTTTTTCTCAGCCATACATCCTACATGCAAAAGGGTTAATGCAAGAAATTAAATATATTAGGTATTTTAGCGCTTGTTTGAAGATTTTGTCAAGGCTGGATCTCTCTTCGGATGGATTTTCACTCCTAGCTAATCCTTAGATTTGAGCCGGAAAACTGTTAAAGTTTTCCGGGTGGGGGACGATAATAGTAAAAAGCGTGTGCAGCGAGTACACGCAGCATCGCTAATTTCCTTAGATCTGGGGCGGCTCATAAAGAGCCGCCCGCAACCCGCCGGTGTCCTCATCCGCCTCAGGAGGACTCGTCCGCCTCTGGCGGATTAAACCAGCTTTTTTACAGCTCCCAGCACATCATCATAGTCCGGTTCTTTAGTGACTTCTTTAACCAGTTGAATATATTGAACGGTGCCGTCTTTATCGACAACAAAAATTGCCCGGGCCAGCAGTCGCAATTCTTTAATCAAAACCCCATAAGCCTTGCCAAAGGCCGCATCCCGGTGATCGGAGAGGGTGACAACCTTATCCACACCGGCCGCACCACACCAGCGTGCCTGGGCAAAAGGCAAGTCCATGCTGATCGTAAGGATGGCTACATTATCACCAAGATTGCCGGCCGCTTCATTAAATTTGCGGGTTTGCATATCGCAAACCGGGGTATCAAGGGACGGCACAACCGAGATAACGCAAACCTTGCCTTTATAGGAAGAAAGTTTTACAGGGCCTAAATCATTTCCCAGTACTTCAACATCCGGGGCGGAATCGCCAACTTTGACCTCGGTTCCGGCTAAAGTTAACGGATTCCCCTGGAAAGTAACACCTCCGCTGCGTTCTTGCATTTTTTTGTCTCCTTTTGATTTATAAGTTTTCATCAAAGTAAGAACTCGACTGACGCACGTCAACTTGGATTGGGTGCAGAAGAAAAACCCCCGGCACTATTGCCAAGACCCAAGAAATGGCTAAATTGTTCATGTAAGTTTTATAAAAAATGCACGACTCAGTTTTTATCTCCGATATGCGGCGGGGATTTGAAAAAAGAGCTGGAAACCAATCAGGATAAAATCAGCGAAATGGATCCGGTGTATGACGGGTCGCTGAACGGCTCATAAAGGGAGGTTTTATGGCAGACTATGATTTCGATATCGGTGTCATCGGTGGTGGTGCCGGCGGTCTGACGGTAACAGCCGGAGCGTCCCAGCTGGGCGCAAAAACCCTGCTGGTTGAAAAAGAAACGGAACTCGGGGGCGATTGCCTGCACTACGGTTGTGTGCCCAGCAAAACCCTGATTAAAACCGCCCATGTCTACCATTGGATGAAAAACTCCGAAAAATTCGGTCTACCTGCCCTAGATTTACCCCCGGTGGACTTCCGGGAAATATCCAAAAGAATTAAGTCGGTTATCGGCACCATTCAGCACCATGATTCAAAAGAAAGATTTTGCAATCTTGGCGCCCGGGTGGAATTCGGCCAGCCTGCCTTTATAGATGAGCACAGCATCCGATTAAACGGAAATACCCATTCGGCTAAAACCTGGGTTATTGCCACCGGTTCGTCTCCCGCAGTCCCGCCGATCAAAGGACTCGATAAAACCCCCTATATTACCAACAAAGAAATTTTTTACCTGGACCACCTGCCCAAATCCATGATCGTGCTCGGAGGGGGGCCCATCGGCATCGAAATGGCCCAGGCTTTCTGTCGGCTGGGCACCAAAGTTTCAGTGATAAATCGAGCGCCTCAAATCCTGAGCAAAGAAGATGCTGATCTGGCGAATGCGGTCCAAGAGGTTCTCAGCGCCGAAGGCGTAAATTTTTATCTCAACAGCTCAATCGAAGAAGTCAGCGATCTGGGCCGTGGAAAAGAGGTCAAGATTAAAACCGGGCAAAGCACCACCGTCAGTCTGAAAGCCGAAACCGTCCTGGTGGCTCTGGGAAGAGCCGCCAACACCAGTGATCTCGGACTCGAAAAAATCGGGGTAGAATATACGCCCCGGGGCATAAAAGTTGATAATCGCCTGCGAACCAACCTCAAACACATATATGCCGCCGGCGATATCAATGGCGGCTTTCAGTTTACCCATGCCGCCGGATATGAAGGCGGTATTGTCATCAGCAACGCCATATTCCGGCTACCGCGCAAGGTCGACTACACGTTTCTACCCTGGTGCACCTACACCGATCCTCCCCTGGGCAGCATCGGCATGAATGAAAAAAGTGCTGCGGCCGCCGGAATCAAATATAATGTCTGGACAGAAAAATTTAAAGACAATGATCGAAGCCTGGCCGAGGGAGAGGCCATCGGAAAAATTAAAATGCTCCTGGATGAAAAAGAAAAGCCCATCGGTGTCCAGATAATGGGCCCCCATGCGGGTGATCTGCTCGGTGAATGGGTGGCAATCCTAAACGGAAAAGTAAAGCTCTCCACCCTGGCAGCGGCCATACATCCCTACCCGACTATTGGAGAAATCAACAAAAAGGTAGCCGGCAGCTATTTTTCACCGAAAATTTTTTCGGAAAAAGTGCAAAGGGGACTAAAGTTTTTCTTTCATCTTAAGGGAAGAGCCTGCGCTGAGGATGCGTGCAGTGAGTAGTGGTCGGTAAATTGGCCCTTAGCAAGTTTTAGTCTACAGGAAGTTGATAAAAAAGGGTTTCAGGTGTCAGGTGTCAGGCTGGACAAGAGCGACCTATTGGAATATTCTCAGGTGAAGTGATCAGAACCGTCGGCATCGGTCCTCGGTCTTCTGTTCTCTGTCATCTGTCCTCTGACACCTGAAACCTGAAACCTTTTGGATAGTGAGATTCACATCATGGCAACCAACGACTCCGACCAAAACACAGAACTGAAAGCGATGGCTTCGGTCAGCACGCCGGATCTGGGGATCGATCCGCAAACTTGTCTGGCAGCAGAACCCAGCGATCCGTGCACCTTAGTGATAGTGGGTGCCACCGGCGATTTAACCGCCCGCAAACTGATGCCGGCGCTTTTTAACCTTTATTTAGAGGGCGGGCTGCCGCAACCGCTTCAAATAGTGGGCTGCGGGCGCACAAAGCTTAGCACTCAGGCTTTCAGGAGCCATATGGAAAAAGCCTTAAATGATGCCGGTAAGCTCGATCAGCGCCGCTGGCCGGCCTTTGCTTCCGCGGTATACTATCAGGCCATTGAATATGATGATTTTCAATCCTATCTGAATCTGGCCGCTACACTAAAAAATCTTGACACGAAATTCAAAACCGAGGGAAACCGGATTTTTTATGTTGCCCTGCCCCCGATGCTCTACAAGCCCGTGGCCCAGATGATCGGCCGGGCAGGCTTGAGCACGGAAAACCAAAATGATAATGGCTGGTCACGAATCGTGATCGAAAAGCCGTTTGGGACCAATCTAAAAACCGCCCGGGACCTGGATCAGAGCCTTCACCTGCATTTCAAAGAACATCAGATTTACAGGATCGATCATTATTTAGCCAAAGAGACCGTTCAGAATCTGTTGATGTTTCGTTTTGCCAATTCTTTATTTGAGCCGCTATGGGATCGCAGATATGTAGACTATGTCAAGATTACGGCCACCGAAACCCTGGGGGTGGAACACCGGGCCGGCTATTACGAACAGTCCGGTATCCTGCGCGATATGTTTCAAAATCACATGATGCAGCTTTTAGCGCTGACCGCCATGGAACCTCCGTCCCGGTTTGAAGCCGATATTGTCCGGGATGAAACGGTCAAAGTCTTCCGGGCGCTGCGGCCGTTTCCCGTGGAAAGTTTACAAAAATTTCTCACCCTGGGGCAATACGCTGCCGGGACCATCAACGACCAGCCGGTTGGGGCCTATCGGGAAGAACCCGGAGTTAAGGCTGATTCGCTGACGCCGACCTTTGCCATGATGAAAGTATTTTTAGACAACTGGCGCTGGCAGGGCGTCCCCTTTTACTTGACCTCCGGCAAGCGTTTGGCTAATAAGATCACCGAGATCGCGATTCAATTTAAAACCGTTCCCCATTCGATGTTTCGCCGTACGCTTGGCGAGGCGATTATCGCCAATCGCCTGACCATGGGCATATATCCGGATGAAAAAATTATGCTCACATTTCAGACAAAAAATCCCGGCGCCGCTATGTGCCTCCGTACCGTAACCATGGATTTTGAGTACAAACAAAATTATACAGGTCCGATTCTGGATGCGTATGAAAAGGTGCTGATTGACTGTATGCTGGGAGATCAGATGTTATTCTGGCGCCAGGATGGTATCGAAAAAAGCTGGTCATTTTTAACGCCCGTATTGAATGAATGTGAAACCTGTGGCGACCGGGCCGGCCTGCTCCATTTTTATGAAGCCGGAAGCAAAGGACCGACTGCAGCCAGGGAATTAATGGAAGGTTGAAGCTTCATGTTTCTGAGCAGAAAAATTTCAGCGCGCGAAATAGGAGCATGCCGTAATGGAAGCCAGCCGAGCAGATAGATCAAAAAATCGTAACCGGGCCGTCGTGAAAGCACTCATATTTTTGGCCTTTATCGTGGCGGCCATCACGGTCGTCCGCTTTACACCCGTAAAAAATTATTTCACTGCTGAGGCTTTAGGGAATTTTCTTAATACCGCCGGGTTTTGGGCGCCGCTGGTTTTCATGGTAATTTACGCGGCGGGGGTATGTTTGTTCCTGCCGGGAACGCTTTTGACCGGTCTGGGGGCTGCAATTTTCGGCGCCTACTGGGGATTTGTGTATGTGTGGTTCGGCGCTCTGGCCGGCGCCAGCATGGCATTTTTGATCGGCCGGACCCTGGGCAGAGAATTTGCGGTCTCTTTGATCGGTGACCGGCTGAAAAAATATGACGATGCCATTGGGCGCAACGGATTCGCCACCGTATTGTATCTGCGGTTGGTGTATTTTCCCTTTACGCCCATGAATTTCGGCATGGGATTGACCAAAGTTCACTTCTGGGATTATTTTTTCGGAACAGGGCTGGGTATCATTGTCGGAACTTTTATATTCACTTTTTTTATTGGAACCTTAAAGGAGGTTTGGGTATCGGGCAACTGGGGGGCGCTGATTTCCTTTAAGGTATTTTTCTCAATCGGCCTTTTTATCTTCTCCTTTTTTATCCCCAAAATAATTAGAAAAGTAAAAGGGGATCAACCGCTTCCCGGTTGACAGAGCGGTCTAAATAGCAGTGGACGCGGTCAGCCAATGGTGTTATAGCACCTGAAACTGGATAGGGAATTACAGGAGGTAAAGCACATGTCTAAGCTAGCAGAGCTCGAAAAATTAGGACAGTCTGTATGGTTTGATTTCATTCGTCGATCGCTGATCACCTCGGGAGAGTTGAAGGAATTAATTGATAAGGGAGTTCGAGGTATCACCTCAAATCCGGCCATTTTTGAAAAGGCTATTGCCGGAAGCAACGATTATGACGAAGATATCAATAAACTGACCCGGGCAGACAAAAGCGTAGATGAAATCTATGAGGCCCTTGCCTTTGAAGATATCGGCCGGGCCGCCGATCTGCTCAGGGAGACTTATGATACTTCCGGCGGCATCGACGGCTTCGTGAGCCTGGAGGTAAACCCTCATCTGGCCGACGAAACTGAAAAAACCATCCAGGAGGCCACCCGTCTTTATGAAACCTTAAATCGCCCGAATGTAATGATCAAAGTGCCGGCCACTGCTGCCGGCTTGCCGGCCATCGCTGAATTGATAGGTGCCGGGGTGAATATTAACGTAACCCTGATCTTTGGACTTGAAAACTATAAAGCAGTCGCTGACGCCTATATTTGCGGCCTGGAAAAATTAGCTGAAACCGGGCCGACGGTGACCGCCGGTCATCCGGTAAATGAGGTGGCTTCGGTGGCCTCGTTTTTTGTCAGCCGGGTGGATTCGGCCATCGACAAAGAGTTGGAAAAATTGAACCAGAAACAACTGCTGGGCAAATCGGCGATCGCGAATTCCAAACTGGCCTATGCCGAATTTAAACAAATATTCAGCGGCTCCCGCTGGCAGTCGCTAAAGGATCAAGGAGCCCGGGTACAGCGGGTGTTGTGGGCCAGTACCAGTGCCAAAAATCCCGACTTTGCCGACACCCTGTATGTGGACGAACTCATCGGCCCGGATACTGTCAACACGATGCCACCGGCAACCCTGGACAGTTTTTTGGATCACGGCCGGGTTGCTGAAACCCTCACCAAGGACTGGGAAAAAGCCCGGGAGCAAATAGCTAAACTGGCTGAATTAGGCATCGATTTACAGGCAGTCACTCAACAACTGCAGGAGGATGGTGTCCTGGCCTTTGCAAAACCATTTGATGCGTTAATCCAAAGCATTGCTGAAAAACGCGACCGTCTGCTGGGCGCATAGGGCGCGGCGCATGGCGCAAAGCGCCCTGGGCATTGGGCATAGAGCATAGCGTTGTGAGCAGCGAACAGAGCCTCAGGCGCCTAGTGTAACAAAAATGGACTGCCCTTTCATATCGCTCAAACTTCCGCATGTTCTACCCGACACGCTAGGCGCTTTGCCCGATGCGCTATGCATCATGTTGATAGCAAGAATACGGCATGCAACTGCCAGGCGTGTCAAAGAGTAGAGGAGGTAATGTTTGGACATTCAGGATGAATTAAAAAGAAAAGCGGCCATATATGCGGTGGACTTCATTGAACCCGATATGGTTATCGGGCTTGGCACAGGCAGCACAGCCTATTTTGCTATCATGCGGATCGGTGAAAGAATCCAAAACGGAGACCTGCAAAATATTCTAGGAATCCCCAGTTCTGAACGCACCGAAAAATTGGCTCGCGGGCTGAATATTCCCCTGACCGATCTGGATGCACACCCCGAAATCGACCTGACCATCGACGGTGCCGACGAAGTCGACCCGGACTTGAATCTAATTAAGGGCGGCGGTGGGGCCCTCTTGCGTGAAAAGATAATCGCCCAGGCCAGCCGCAGAAATATTATTATCGTCGATGAAAGCAAACTGTCCCCCCTATTGGGAACAAAATGGGCCTTACCCATCGAGGTGGTTCCATTTGCCCGCAGAACAGAACAGATTTATCTCGAATCGATCGGCGGATCGGTAACCCTGCGCGTTGACGAAAACAATTCGGCCTTCTTCACAAACCAGCAAAATTTAATATTGGACGCTCATTTTGGCCAGATCTCCGATACCGGCGGTCTGGTGTCCCGTTTAGACACCCGCGCGGGAATCGTCGAACACGGACTCTTCCTGGGACTGGCAACCGATGTTATCGTTGCCGGCAAAGATGACATCCGCCATTTAAGACGCAATGAGGGGAAGTAAACACCAAGGAGCAACCATGGAAAACACCGAATATATGAAAAAAATACCTATCCGGGGAAAAGACTATCATTTCTACGATATTCATCGTCTCCAAGAAAAGCGGCTCGCAGCAATCGCACAGCTGCCCTTTACAATCAAAATTCTTGTGGAAAACATGCTTCGCAAATGGGACGGTCTATCGGTCAGGAAAGAAGACCTTCTTAATATCGCCCGTTGGAAAAAGCATTATACCACGCCCCAGGAAATTCCCTATCACCCCGCCCGGGTCCTGATGCAGGATTTTACAGGCGTTCCGGCGGTGGTGGATCTGGCGGCCATGCGCGATGCGGTTAAAGATCTCGGCGGGGACCCGGCTAAAATCAATCCCCTGGTGCCGGTTGATTTGATCGTCGATCATTCCGTCCAGGTGGATTATTTTGGTTCTCCGGATGCGCTATCCAAAAACGTCGCCAAAGAATATGAACGCAACTCCGAACGCTACGAGCTGCTAAAATGGGCCCAGAAAAGTTTTTATAATTTCAGGGTGGTGCCGCCCAATTCCGGAATTTGCCACCAGGTTAACCTCGAATATCTGGGGCGGGTCATCATCACTGAAAATGAAAATAACCTTCTGACGGCTTATCCGGATACGCTGGTCGGCACCGATTCACACACCACCATGATCAACGGTATCGGTGTCATGGGCTGGGGCGTCGGGGGCATTGAAGCCGAAGCAGTCATGCTCGGGCAACCCTATTATATGTCGATTCCCGAAGTCATCGGCGTGAAAATGGTCGGCGAGTTACCGGAAGGTGCGACGGCCACCGACCTGGTGCTGGCCGTTACCGAAATGCTCAGAAACCACGGGGTGGTTGAAAAATTCGTCGAATACTTCGGACCCGGCCTGAAAAACCTGACCATCCCCGATCGGGCCACCATCTCCAACATGACACCCGAATATGGCGCTACCCTGGGGTTTTTCCCGGTAGATGAAAAAACCATTGATTATCTGGTGATGACCAACCGGGAGCAGCAGGCTGAAATAGTCGAACGCTGTTCCAAAGCAATGGGCCTCTTTTATTCAGGCAACCAAGATCCCGAATATACCGAAGTGCTTGAAATGGACTTGACCCGGGTGGTCCCGGCGGTGGCCGGACCGGCCAGGCCCCAGGACCGAATCAGCCTCCCGGATTTAAAAAGCAGCTTTGACACCATCCTCGGATGCGAATATGAACGCGATACCGATCTGACCCACATCTCCACGTATCACGACGAATCCGGCAGCCGCACCGCGAGACAGGCAAACTGTTCCCCCAAGAAGAGGGCTTGCGAACTTGTTTACAGTGGAGAGCAGATCAGGCTCTGCGACGGAAACATCGTGATCGCTGCCATTACCTCATGCACCAATACATCAAATCCGTCTGTCCTGCTGGGGGCTGCGTTGGTCGCCAAAAAAGCTGTTGAAAAAGGCCTGGCAGTGCCGGCCTTTGTAAAGACATCCCTGGCCCCCGGTTCAAAAGTCGTCATCGATTACCTTAAAGATGCCAACCTGATGCCTTACCTCGAGAAATTAGGATTTCATCTGGCGGCCTTTGGCTGCACCACCTGCATCGGCAACAGCGGGCCGCTGCCGCCGGAAATCGACGAAGCCGTCACGAAAAATGATCTGACCGTAGCGGCCGTGCTTTCGGGAAACCGCAATTTCGAAGCCCGCATCCATCAACGGGTGAAAGCCAATTTTCTGGCCTCCCCCATGCTGGTGGTCGCTTTCGCCCTGGCCGGAAGAATCGATATCGATCTGACCACCGAACCGGTTGCCAAGGGTCCGGACGATAAGCCGGTTTACCTTAAAGATATCTGGCCGGGCGACAAAGAAATCGAAGACCTTGTCCGGCAGCATGTCAAACCGCAATTTTTTAAGTCAGAATATGGCAAAATATTTGACGGCGACGAATTCTGGCAAAAACTTAAAGTTGCCGAAAGCACCACTTTTGATTGGGACGAAAAATCCACCTACATAAAAAAGCCGCCCTATTTTGAGGGGTTTTCCCTTCAAGTTGCCAAACCGCTGAATGTCAACGACGCAAAAGCGCTGCTGCTTCTGGGCGATTCGGTCACCACCGACCATATATCACCGGCCGGCGCCATTCCAGCAACCTACCCGGCCGGAAAATATTTAATTGCCAAGGAGGTCGCCCCGCAGGACTTTAACTCCTACGGCTCCCGTAGAGGCAACCATGATGTTATGATGCGCGGGACCTTCGGCAACATCAGGATAAAAAACAGGATGGTGGGACCAAAGGAAGGCAGCTATACCATCAAATATCCCGAAGGCAAAGAAATGTTCGTCTATGATGCCGCCGTTGAATACCAGGCACAAAACACACCGCTGGTTATCCTGGGCGGCAGGGAATACGGCACAGGGTCCTCCAGAGATTGGGCGGCTAAGGGAACCAGCCTGCTTGGCATCAAGGCCGTTATCACCCAGTCCTACGAAAGGATTCACCGCAGCAACCTGGTAGGCATGGGTGCTCTGCCGCTGGTATTTAAAGAGGGCCAAAGCTGGGAAAGTCTGGGACTGGATGGCTCCGAAACGTTTTCTGTCAGCGGTGTAGAAGATATGATGCCGCGCAAGGTTTTGCAGATTAAGGCCGTCAAAAAGGACGGCCGGGAGATAAAATTTGAGACCATCGCCCGCCTGGACACCGATATCGATGTCGCCTATTTCGAAAACGGCGGAATACTGCCCTATGTGTTACGGAAAATGTTGAGCGAATAATCTTGATGATTGATGCTCGATTCTCGATGACATTCTGACTGGTCTGCCAATTCAGATCATCGAGTATCGAGTATAAAGGAAGGATATCATGGGAAGTGACCATAAAATTCAAAAAAATAAGGACGGGACACTGATAGTGCCCGACCATCCGACCATCCCCTTTATCGAGGGCGATGGCATCGGTCCGGATATATGGCAGGCCGCCTGCCTGGTAATGGACAAGGCCGTTAAAAAAGCATTCAGCGGCCGGCGACAGATTGACTGGCTTGAAGTATTGGCCGGGGAAAAAAGTTTTCGCACAACAGGCAGCTATCTTCCCGACGAAACCCTGGCAACAATTGAAACCCATGTAATCGCAATTAAAGGTCCCATGACAACACCGGTCGGCAAGGGAATCAGAAGCCTTAATGTTGCGATTCGGCAAAAACTGGATCTTTACACATGTGTGCGTCCGGTAAAATACATTGACCCGGTACCAAGTCCCATGCGGCATCCCGAAAAAATTGACATGGTGGTGTTCCGGGAAAACATGGAAGATCTGTATGCCGGTATCGAATATCAGGCCGGCAGCGCCGACGCTGCCAGGCTCCGGGATTTTTTGGACCAACAGATGGGCACCCGGCTTCCGGACGACGGGGGTCTGGGGATCAAATCCATCAGTGAAAAAAATTCCAAACGCCTGGTCGCAAAGGCTATCGCCTATGCCGTTGAAAACAACTGTGCCAGCGTCACTTTGATGCATAAGGGCAATATCATGAAATTCACCGAAGGCGCCTTTGCAAAGTGGGGCTACGAAGTCGCCCGGGAAAAATTCCGCAATCAGACCTTCACGGAAAAAGACCTCTTTGACGACTACCGCGGCAGCTTCCCCGCCGGGAAAGTCTTAATCAAGGACCGCATTGCGGATATGCTGTTTCAACAGGTCCTGCTGCGCCCCGCTGAATATCAGGTGATCGCAACACCCAACCTGAACGGTGACTATCTTTCGGATGCCCTGGCCGCCCAGGTCGGCGGACTGGGAATGGCGCCGGGTGCCAACATTGGAGATCGCTGCGCTGTTTTCGAAGCTACCCATGGTACCGCACCTAAATATGCAGGCCAGGACAAGGTCAACCCCAGTTCCTTGATCCTCTCGGGGGCAATGATGCTTGATTACATGGGATGGCGAGAAGCCTCCGATTTGATCCGGCGTGCGCTTCAGGCCACCATTAAAGCCGGAACTGTAACCTATGACCTTGCGCGCCAGATGGAGGGGACGACTGAAGTGAAGTGCTCCGAGTTTGCCCGGGCCATTGTGGCGCATATGAAATAAAGGGTTTCAGGTGTCAGGTTTCAGGTGTCAGGCTGCTGATCTCTATCGGCTGGTGGATGAATGCTCTATAGCGCAAGGGGCATAGCGTATAGCGTATAAGACGATACTTCGGAGATTTCAAAAAATTTTAACGCTTGGCCCCATGCCAATGGTTTTCTGTTCTCTGTCTTCTGACACCTGAAACCTGACACCTTTCGATCCTAAATTGTAAGGTGTGCCGCCGACAATCGACTGACTCTTTAAAGCCAGGGAGGTTCCGATAATGGAAACCTATTACAAGCCGGAGGATCTGCCGAAGTTTGAAGAAATTGGAAAAGAGGCTCCCGAATTAGCTAAAAAGTTTTTTGAATACTATGCGGCTGTTTTTGCGGAGGGGGAACTCACCGAAAGAGAAAAAGCGTTGATTGCCTTGGCGGTTGCTCACACCGTCCAGTGCCCCTATTGCATCGACGCCTATACCCAGGCCTGCCTGGAAAAAGGTTCCAACCTGGCGGAAATGACGGAAGCGGTTCATGTCGTTACAGCTATTCGGGGTGGGGCATCCCTTGTGCACGGAATACAGATGCGCAATATTGCCCAAAAATTGTCCATGTAACTATCAATTGTTTCAAAACAATTGGGATATGCCGTGGGGATTAAATGACCGCTACTAAATTATCCTCTGAATCTATTGATGAAAAAGAAGATGCGGCCGTCGATGTCATGCCGTTTAAGGCGACCCTGGCCCAGCATAATCTCAAGTTAGTCCGCGATACCACCCACACCCTGCAGATTAACCTGGGTTTTCTTTGCAACCAGGTGTGCCGGCACTGTCATCTGAATGCCGGACCCGGTCGTCAAGAGAATATGGATGCCAAAACAGTTGATGCGGTTATCTCCTATGCCGCCCGCAGTAACTTTGAGACCATCGACATAACCGGCGGCGCGCCGGAGCTCAATTCGCACTTACCTCGTTTAATAGAAGATATCTCGCCGCACGCCGCTAGGATTATGCTAAGATCCAACCTTTCGGCAATGAAAGATAAACTAACTGATCTGGTGGATCTGCTGCAACATCACCGCGTGACAATCGTGGCCTCTTTTCCTTCGGTCAACATCAGCCAGACCGATTCCCAGCGGGGCGAAGGCATTTTTCAAGAGAGTGTCGCGGTATTAAAATATTTAAATGGGATCGGGTATGGTTCCGATAAATCGGGTCTCGTCCTAAACCTGGTATCCAACCCCACCGGGGCCTATCTTCCGCCGGCCCAGGAGCAGGCGGAGAAAAGGTTTCACCAGATCCTGGAGAACAGATGGGGGGTGGTATTTAATAATCTTTATAATTTTGCCAATGTACCTCTGGGAAGATTTCGTGACTGGCTGATAAATTCCAACAATTTTGAAAACTACCTGTCGAAACTCCTATCCAGTTTTAACGCTTGCGCCGTTGAGGGACTCATGTGCCGGTCCCTGGTATCGGTTGCCTGGGATGGGAGTCTGTATGATTGTGATTTTAATCTTGCCAGGGGACTTCCCATGGGCGGTCGTAAAATCCACGTATCTGAGATGGACGGCACCCCAAAACAGGGCAGCCTGATTGCAACTGCCGACCACTGCTACACCTGCACCGCCGGCCCCGGCTTTACATGAGGCGGTGCTATTGAAACCTGAGTTCAGGTAAAGCCGTCACCGTCTTCATCAAAAAAACAGTTGTTTCTGTTGGCTTTCTACGGTATGTGAGCAGGGTGTGAACTGATTTCACTGCGTTCTTTACGATTCTTTAAACGCTTCATACTTTTTTGACTCTCTGATATCAAAACTGATTTTGTCTTTGGCAGTACTCAGCGATGCCGGACTGGAAACGGACTAAAAATTGCATAATGTATAACCCTAAAAATATGGCCACTCATTTGAACGCGCGTACAGTAAAGATCATCCTGCCCAATATTCTAGGTTATGAACGCATTGCCATGGCTTCCTCGGCTTCTTTTGCTAAAATGTTCGGCTTTGCTTCTGAGCGCATCGAAGATTTGAAGACGATCGTGGCCGAAGCCGCCATTAATGCAATGCAGCATGGCAACAAGGGCCATACGGATTCAGAAGTAACTGTAACAATACGCTTTAAAGACAATGCCATCCATGTGGCGGTTACAGATCAGGGGGACGGAATCGCAGAGATCCTCCCCCGACCTGATATAGACCGAATTATGAATAATCTGGATCCTCCGGTCGGCTTTGGTGTTTTCCTAATTCAGGAGCTGGCTGACGGGGTTGAATTCAACAAAGACACCGGTGACGGTCATTGTGTCAATATTGTTGTCAAAAAAGATTCCAATCAGGTCGAAGATGCAGCACGAAAATGAAATAACGATTAAAAAACAGGGTGACGTAACGATTATGGATATCAAAGGTGATATCACCGCCTTTTCCGATCCCTTTTTAAGCAACGCCTATCAGCAAGCCATCGTTCATGACACCCGCAAGATTATATTGAAAAGCAACAAAGAAGCTTACATCAACAGCGGCGGTATTGCATTGCTCATTCAGCTTCTGGCGCAGATCAAAAGGAACAATCAACGGGTTGTGATAGCAGGCATCTCTGACCATTTTAAAAAAATCTTCACCATGGTGGGTATCACCAAATTCGCCCCCATCTATGATACCGAAGAAGCGGCCTTACAAATTTTGGCCGCCGAGACAAAATAGTGCTGGATTCCTTCCCGCCGACTTGAAAATTCTTGCACCTGAAACCCCCAGAGGCCCCCTACTTCTTTTTCACCTTTGCGCCGCCCCCGGAATATCTCTTCTGGGCTGAGAGAACAGCCTTGCGCATGCGCACAGACCGTGGGGTTACCTCCACCAGTTCGTCATCCCGGATAAAGCTGATGGTCTGCTCCAGGGTAATCGGTTTGGTGGGTGATAAAATGACGTTATCGTCTTTGCCCGACGCCCGCATGTTGGTCAGTTTTTTTTCTTTACAGGGATTCACATTGATATCCTGCCCCCGGTTGTGTTCGCCGATGATCATTCCTTCATAAACCGAATCACCGGGTAGTGCAAAAAGCCTCCCCCGGGGCTCCAGGTTGAATAAGGCATAAGGAACGGCTTTGCCGGAACGATCGGCAACAATGGAACCGGTAAACCGGCTGGGGCAGTCTCCCCGGTACTGCCCGTAACCGTCAAACAGCGAATTCATAATACCGGTCCCCCGGGTATCGGTGAGAAACTCATCCCGGTAGCCGATCAAGGTTCGGGCAGGCACTGAAAACTCGATCCGCACCCGGCCTTTGCCGTTATTGACCAGACTTGTCATTTTGCCCTTGCGCAGTAAAAGTTTTTCGGTCACCACGCCCAGAAAGCGTTCTTCACAGTCTACCATCAGCCGTTCGATGGGCTCGAGCCTTTCACCATCTTCGTAGCGGTAGATAACCTTCGGTCTGCCGACACAAAATTCAAAGCCTTCCCGACGCATGGTCTCGATAAGAATGGCCAGCTGAAACTCCCCCCGGCCCAGGACCAGGATGCTGTCCTGCTCTTGGGTTTGCTCCACCCCGATGGCAACATTGATCAGGGTTTCTTTTAAAAGGCGCTCCCGGATGCGGCTGAACTGGATGTACTTGCCCTCCCGGCCGCCTAACGGTGAGTCGTTGTAAGAAAAGGTCATGGATACCGTGGGTTCATCCACGTGGATCCGGGGCAGGGCCTGGGGGCTTTGCTGGTTGCAGATGGTATCGCCGATCTTGACATCCTCAATGCCTGCCAGCACCACGATATCTCCGGTCTGAACTTCAAGGGCGTCCACTAATAGCATGCCCCGGTAAACCTGGAGCTTCGTCACTTTAAGCGGCAAATTGCGGCCGTTTTCGCCGATGCAGACCAGACTGTCGTTGGAAGCGGCCGTTCCGTTAAAAATCTTCCCGACAGCCAGCCGCCCCAGATAGTCCGAATAGCCCAGATCAGATACCAGCATTTGAAACGGTGCGCCGGGATCGTAAGCGGGGCCGGGAATCTTTTCGAGGATCGTATCGAAAAGGGGGTGGAGGTTTCTGCCATCTTCCTGCGGGGTTTTCATGGCGATACCATCCCGGCCGACAGCGTAAAGTAACGGAAATTCAAGCTGCTCATCGGTAGCGTTCAGGTCGATCAACAGGTCGTAAATCTCATCCAGTACTTCTTCCGGACGGGCGTCCTGCCGATCGATCTTGTTGATCACCACCATGATTTTAAGGCCGGCGTCCAGGGCCTTTTTTAAAACAAATCGGGTTTGGGGCAACGGGCCTTCCGAGGCGTCCACCAGCAAAATTGCGCCATCGGCCATGGACAGGGCCCGCTCAACCTCACCGCCGAAGTCTGCATGCCCGGGCGTATCGATGATGTTGATCCGCACCCCTTTCCAGACCACCGAACAGTTTTTGGCTGCAATCGTGATACCGCGTTCTTTTTCAAGATCCATGGTATCCATGAGCCGTTCGTTCATCTCCTGGTTATCCCGGAACAGTCCGCTTTGCCGAAACATGGCATCCACCAGGGTGGTTTTGCCGTGATCAACGTGGGCGATGATGGCTATGTTCCGTAAACTCTCGTTGGTTTGCAGTTTTGTCATGGTTCACTTTAGGTTTATAGAGGTTGTTAAAAAAAGTCCGTCCCGGAATTTAACCATTTTTTCTACAACCACTGATAAAGCAGTTCCTTTTCGCGTAAATTAATTCTGGAAAGCGTTGAAAATTAGCCCTCGGGCCGGAATGAGCAAGATAACCATCCGGAACACAATTACAAGGTTTACCAAGTCTGTTTGATTTCAAATGATGTTTTTTATTAACTTCTCAGTAATTTATTTCTTATAAATACAGGTTGTTAGATTCAAATATAAGGGTGAATAGCACAATTTCCCTTAAGCCGAACCAATGAACAAAAATCATATTGACAAACATATGCAATCGGTTATACATAACCATATCTTTTATAATCTGCTAAATAGCTTCTATTCTATTTGATTATATATTCAATTTACTAATAAATGAATTGTGTTCATTTAGGCTGTTCCGATCGACGTTTATTTACTAAACGGCCGGACTCTTTGTTTACCTATTGCAAACCATAAGCAGAGAAGGGGGTATTTATGGCAGAAAAAGAGGTTATCGAAACTTCGGAAGCTGAAATTGCAGTACATTGGGGGGAAGAGGAATATTATCATCCAAGCACAGAATTTATTGCCCAGGCCAACATGGCCGATCCCGCTGTCTTTGAACGGTTCAGCCTGGATAATTTCCCGAACTGTTTCAAGGAATACGCCGACCTGTTAGATTGGTATGAATACTGGCATACAACGTTGGATACCAGCGATGCGCCCTGCTGGAAATGGTTCGCCGGAGGCAAGATCAATGCCAGCTACAATTGTGTGGATCGTCATCTGGCCAAAAACAAAAACAAGACCGCCATTCATTTTGTTCCCGAACTTGAAGAAGAAAAAATCGAACACATCACCTATCAAGAACTCTATGTGAAGGTCAACGAGTTCGCCGCCTTGCTGCGGGATTTTGCCGGATTAAAGGCCGGCGATCGGGTGACCCTGCATATGCCCATGTCGGCCGAACTGCCGGTTACCATGCTGGCCTGTGCCCGGCTGGGCGTTATTCACTCCGAAGTGTTCGGCGGTTTCAGCGGAAGGGCCAGCGCCGACCGGATTATCGACTCCCAGAGCCGGGTGCTCATCATCATGGATTCTTACTACCGTGCCGGAAAGCTGTTGGATCACAAAGAAAACGCCGACATTGCCGTAAAGCTAGCCGAAAAAGACGGCCAAAAAGTCGACAAGGTGCTCGTCTGGCAGCGCTATCCGGGCAAAGCATCGAGCTCCACGCCCATGGTTGAGGGGCGTGATTATTTTATCAACGATGTCCTCAAGGATTATTACGGCCGGCGGATTGACCCGGTGCCCATGCCGGCCGAAGCCCCGCTGTTTCTGATGTACACCAGCGGGACCACGGGCAAGCCCAAGGGCTGCCAGCACAGCACCGGCGGGTATCTGGCCTATGCCGCCGGAACGTCCAAATACGTCCAGGACATCCATCCCGAAGACGTCTACTGGTGCATGGCCGATATCGGCTGGATCACGGGGCATTCCTACATTGTTTACGGACCCCTGGCGCTGTGCGCCTCATCGGTGATTTACGAGGGCGTTCCCAACTACCCGGATCCGGGACGACCCTGGCGGATCGCCCAGGAACTGGACGTCAATATTTTCCACACCGCCCCCACCGCCATCCGTGCCCTGCGCAAGATCGGTCCGGATGAGCCGGCCAAGTACAATTACAAATTCAAACACATGACCACGGTGGGTGAGCCCATCGAACCGGAAGTCTGGAAATGGTACTACAACGTGGTCGGCAAAGGTCAGGCGGCCATCGTGGACACCTGGTGGCAGACGGAAACCGGCGGTTTCCTGTGCAGCACCCTTCCGGCGCTGGCACCCATGAAACCGGGCAGTGCCGGAAAGGGCGTACCGGGCATTCACCCCATCATCTATGACGATGAAGGCAAGGTCATTCCTTCCGGGGCCGGCAAAGCCGGCAACATCTGCATCCAGAACCCCTGGCCCGGAGGGTTTCAGACCATCTGGGGCGACCGGGACCGCTTTGTGGACACCTACTATGCCCGCTACTGCAAGGACCCCAAAAGCAAAGACTGGCGGGACTGGCCGTACATGACCGGGGATGCCGCCGTGGAGGCCGAAGACGGCTATTACCGTATTCTGGGCCGCATCGACGATGTCATCAACGTTTCCGGCCACCGCCTGGGGACCAAGGAAATCGAATCGGCGGCCCTGGTCGTGGAAGAAGTGGCCGAGGCGGCCGTGGTGCCGGTGGCCCATGAGATCAAGGGACGCGAACCGGATCTGTTTGTATCCCTTAAACCCGGTTATAAGGCCTCGCCGGAACTGGAGAAAAAAATCTCAGACGCCATTAGTACCGAAATCGGAAAAATCGCCAAGCCGCGTCATGTCTGGATCGTGGCGGATATGCCCAAGACCCGCTCGGGCAAGATCATGCGCCGGGTGCTGGGGGCAATTTCGAATAAAAAGGATGTCGGCGACGTGACCACCCTCGCCAACCCTGAAATTGTCGAAGAAATTAAGAAAATGGCTGCTGACAGAAAATAGCCAAAACCGAAGCACGTGTTGCACCACGGTCGGGGTGCGCTGATGTTTTTACTCATTATGCTTTTGACATAATGTCTGTGCGCAGAACCGCCTATGTAATTTGGACTGCCGTCCGGATTTAGGACAGAAGCTGACTTGAAAGGGAAAATCACGGACCGAAAGCGCTCATTGTCGTGATGCTCGGAAAACGGCAGGCCCAAGATATGTTCAATGCTCAAATTCATGTTCGATATTCGAGGAGGTGATGCCGTCCCCACTATGCCAAGGAGGAAATGGATGGAGGTTTTGTTACCTGAAAAATAACCTATAAGCAAAAGGAGACTAGCATGGGATCTCATGTATACTGGCTATTCTTTTTCGTCCTGTGTTACTGGGGATACTGCATCACCATCGGTGTCACCGGTTACCTGAAGGCCAAAAAAGGGACCGACTACTTCATCGCCGGTCGCCAGCTCAACATCTGGGTATTTGTGCTGGCGGCCACCGCGACGTCGTTCAGCGGCTGGACCTTTGTCGGGCACCCGGCCTTGATCTGGCGTGACGGAATCCCGTACGGGTACGCGTCGTTTTACGTCCTCACCATTCCGTTTACCGGCGTTCTCTTCCTGAAACGCCAGTGGTTGCTGGGCAAACGTTACGGCTTTGTTACCCCGGGGGAAATGTACTCGTCCTATTTCGGATCCGAGGCCATGCGCATTCTGACCGTCATCGTGGCCCTGTTTTTCAGTATCCCCTATCTGGGCATTCAGCTGCGGGCCTCAGGCGTTTTGTTTAACATCTTAACCGACGGGTTGTTTTCGGTCAACGTCGGCATGTGGATGCTGGCGATCATCGTGACGCTGTATGTCGGCCTGGGCGGCCTGCGCTCGGTGGCCTACGTGGACACGGCCCAGTGCATCCTGCTCTGGTCGGGAATTGTGGCCCTGGGAGTCATCGGCCTCATATTTGCCGGCGGCTGGGACGGCATGACCTCTAAGTACGCCGACATCGTCGCCTGGATCAACAGCGGCGGTGCCGCGGTACCCGCCTGGGCCGATCCGGAGGCGGTCAAAGTCTTTCTGGCCAACAAGGCGGCCATTTTTAAAATCACACCCGACGGCTACAGTCATTTCGTGGCCGTGCCCGGTGTGATTCAGTTTGTGTCGGCGGGTCCCAAAGCCGTCGGCGGCACCTGGACCGGGGTGATGGTTCTGACCTACATGTTTGCCCTGATGGGGATTCATGCCTCGCCCGCATTTTCGATGTGGGCTTTCGCCAACAAGAACCCCCGACCGTTTCCGCTGCAGCAGGTGTGGGCCTCCACCCTGGGAATCGGCTTTGCCCTGTTTATTTTCACCACCATGCAGGCCATGGGCGGTTGGGTTATGGCCCTGTTAAAACCGGCCGGTGCAGCCGAGACCATTCTGCCCCTTGCCAATCTGGTGGGAGGCAAACAGGCCAACCTGGTTCCCTACCTGATTCACCTGATGAAGGATACGGCCCCGTTTGCCGTCGGTCTCCTGGCCATCTGCGCCCTGGCGGCCATGCAGTCCACCGGTGCGGCCTATATGTCCACTGCCAGCGGAATGCTGACCCGGGACATCGTCAAAAGGTTCATCAAAAAGGATATGACCGAAACCCAGCAAACCCACTGGGGGCGAATCACCGTTCTCATCGTGGTCGGTTCGGCCCTGGTCTTCTCTTCAATTGTGCCGGGGGCCATCGTTATGCTGGGCGGTCTGGCCGTGTCCTACGGGTTTATGATGTATGTACCCCTGATGGCCACCCTTTACTGGCCGTGGCTGACGCGCGAGGGTGTCGTTATCGGTCTTATCTGCGGCATCATTGCCGTCACCGTGACGTTTACCTTTAACCTCGGCCTGCCCTGGGGTGCCTATCCCTGGACGATTCACTGTGCCGGCTGGGGCATCATCTTCAACCTGCCGGTTGCGATCCTGATCAGCTTCTTCACCCAGCCGGAGAAAGCCGAAGCCGCGCGCCGCATGGAATACCACACTTTCATCCGGTCGCATGCCTCTTTATCGCCGGAAAAGCAGCACCTGGTTAAGTGGGGCTGGATCATAACCCTGGCCTGGTTCTTTTTTGCCATCGGCCCGGGCTGCGTAATCGGCAACACGATTTTTGGTAACCCGTTGAAACCGGCTGAATGGCTCAACGGCATGCCGTCGATCTGGATCTGGCAAATTGTGTGGTGGATCCTGGGTATCGGCATGATGTGGTTCCTGGCTTACAAGCTTGAGATGTCCACCAATATCAAGACGGAATTCGAGGCCTTGAAGCACGATATTTACGAAGAGGAACCGGTGGTTGACGAGAAATCCTCGCGCGGACTGTCAGGGGTCTAGGCATTTAGGTAAACAACCCTGATCAAATCAACCTTGAAAGGATGGAGAGGTGCTTGCGCCTCTCCACCCAACCCATCATAGAAAAGGAAATCAGCTTTCCAAAAAATGAAACGACTGCTTTTCACTCTGCTTATTGCTTTTTTCATGTTTGCCGGCTGCGGTGTCGGAGTTTCGGATTATGACCATGCGGTCCTGGATGGTATGTCCAATCTCAATTTAAGCAAACCGGAAAAAGCCTATGAAGACTTCAGCCGTGCCATCGATATCGATCCATCGCGGGCCGATGGTTACGTGGGCCGAGCCAATACCCTCAGCACCCTGGGGCGTTATGCGGAAGCTCTGCCGGACTACAACCGGGCCATCGAAATCGATCCGAAACTGGCGAACGCCTATGCCAACCGGGGATCGGCTCACAGTCAACTGGGCCAGTACAAAAAGGCCATCGCGGATTATGAAATGGCCCTGGAACTGGACCCCAAAATCGATGACCCCCCGGGTTTCATGGATCGTCTTTTCAGCAACGAACCGAATACCGACAAAGGCATTCGGAAACATCTGGAGTATTTGAAGCAAAAAGTTAAGGATTCGTGATCCAAATTTCTAACCCTTATAAACCGGTAAAAATATGAAATGAGCACCGGCACTCAGGTGTCAGGTGTCAGGTGTCAGGTTTCAAAGCAGCAGAACTGAAACCCGAAACCTGAAACCTTACGCCCAACAAAATGAAAAAAGGAGGATAGACATGACCAATCCTTATGAAATAGCCTACCAACAGTCCATCAAAGACCCCAATACTTTCTGGGCCAAAGCCGCCGAGGATTGTCACTGGTATAAAAAGTGGGACAGGGTGCTCGATGATGGTAATAAACCCTTCTACCGCTGGTTTACCGGCGGAGAACTGAACACCTGTTACAATGCCGTCGATTATCACATTGACAACGGCCGCGGCGAGCAGAATGCCATTATCTACGACAGCCCGGTGACCGGTACCATTAAGAAGTATACCTATAACCAGCTGCGCGACGAGGTTGCCCGGTTCACCGGGGCCCTGGCTGCCCAGGGGGTCGCCAAGGGCGATCGGGTGCTGATCTACATGCCGATGATTCCGGAGGCCGCCATCGCCATGCTGGCCTGCGCGCGCCTGGGTGCTGTGCATTCGGTGGTGTTCGGGGGGTTTGCCGCCAATGAACTGGCCGTGCGTATCAATGATGCCAAACCCAAGGTCATCGTGTCGGCCTCCTGCGGTATCGAAGTAGCCCGCGTCATTTCCTACAAACCGCTGCTGGACACGGCTATTAAAATGGCGGCTTTCAAGCCGGATCGCTGCATTATCAAGCAGCGGCCGATGGAAGCCGCCGCCATGCAGGCCGGCCGCGATCTGGACTGGGATGCGGTCATGGACGCTGCCCAGCCCCATGACTGCGTGCCGGTGGCCGCCACCGACCCGTTATATATTCTGTATACCTCCGGAACAACCGGAATACCGAAGGGGGTTGTGCGCGACAACGGCGGCCATCTGGTGGCCTTAAAGTGGACCATGGGCAACGTTTACAATGTCCATCCCGGTGATGTCTACTGGGCGGCATCCGATGTCGGCTGGGTGGTCGGACATTCCTATATTGTTTACGCGCCTTTGTTCAAGGGATGCACCACCATTATTTTTGAGGGCAAACCGGTGGGCACACCGGATGCGGGTGCCTTCTGGCGGGTTATATCCGATCACAAGGTCAAGGTTATGTTTACCGCCCCCACCGCCTTCCGGGCGATTAAACGCGAGGACCCCCGGGCACAATTGATGAAAAACTATGACCTGTCTGAATTTAAGGCCCTGTTTCTGGCCGGCGAACGAACGGATCCGGACACCCTCAAATGGGCGGAAAACAGCCTGAAGGTTCCGGTGATCGATCACTGGTGGCAAACAGAGACAGGCTGGGCCATTGCCGCCAACTGCCTTGGTTTGCATCACTTCCCCGTCAAGGAGGGCTCACCCACCAAAGCGGCCCCGGGATGGAACCTGCAGGTGGTGGATGAAAATACCAACCCGGTGAAACCGGGCGAAATCGGAGCACTGGTGGTCAAACTGCCCCTTCCTCCGGGAACGCTGCCGACCCTCTGGAACAACGATCAGGGTTTTCTGGCCGCTTATATGGAGGAATTCCCCGGATACTACAAAACCGCCGACGCCGGTTTTATCGATGAAGACGGCTACGTCTTTGTCATGAGCCGCACGGATGATATTATCAATGTCGCCGGTCATCGCCTTTCCACCGGCGGGATGGAGGAAATTCTGGCGGATCATCCGGATGTGGCCGAATGCGCCGTACTGGGCGTTGACGACCCGTTGAAAGGCCAAGTCCCCATCGGTTTTCTGGTCCTCAATGCCGGGGTTGAGCGCGAGCCGGCCGCCATCGTCAAGGAAGTCATTCAGATGGTCCGGGATCGCATCGGACCCGTGGCATCATTTAAAACGGCCACGGTGGTCAAACGACTGCCCAAAACCCGCTCCGGTAAAATCCTGCGGGGGACTATCCAGAAAATTGCGGACAATAAGCCGTACAAAGCACCCGCAACTATCGACGATCCGGTTATTCTGGATGAGATGGAAGAGGCCTTGAACCAAATCGGGTATGCTAAATCCAAAAAATAGGAATATGGGTTTCAGGTGTCAGGTGTCGGGTGTCAGGCTTCAGTATTTTGGGAGGGAACAGAGCGACAAATATATGGATCGGAGATAATATTGACGCGGAAAGTTCGGATTATATGCGGTACCAGAGATACAATCGTTTGCCGACCTGACACCCGACACCTGAAACCTGAAACCTAAAAGAAAGAAACTGTTCATGCCAAAAGAAATCCTGATAGTGGATGATGAACCGAGCATTGTCGTCCCCATCCAGTTTCTGATGGAACAGCAGGGGTACAGGGTCCTGGTGGCCGAAAATGGTGAAGATGCCCTGGACGCGATCTATAAGTACAAACCGGACCTGATCCTGCTTGACATCATGCTTCCCCGAATTGACGGATATGAGGTTTGCGAAATCGTCCGCCTGAATCCTGAATACCGTGGTATCAAAATAATTTTTTTGACTGCCAAGGGCCGGGAGGTGGAAATCGCCAAAGGCCTGTCCCTGGGAGCAGACGCCTATATTACCAAACCCTTTTCAAACACCGAACTTGTCGCCAAGGTCAAAGAGCTTTTAGAAAATTCCAATGAAATTACCGGGTAGCAAATTCTGGGGGATTATCGCTCTTGCCTTTGCATCCCTGCTCATCGTCACCGCAAGTTCTGCCGTCTGGTTTAAATTTCAGCTGTCACCGGCAGAACTGGACTTTTTGATCCACCTTCTGGGACGATTTGTCGGGCCGGCCCTTGTTGTCGTTTTTCTGTTCGTGCTGGTTTGCATCTGGTCGCTGGAATCCGTGTATCGCAATTTTATCCGGCCGGTCCCCAAATTGGCGGAAAAAGTATCCCTGATCAACGCCGCAAATCCGTCCTACCGCCTTGCCGGTGAGGGCGGAGCGGATATTCGCCGGCTCTGCGATCGCATCAATGAGATTGCGCAGCGCTATGAATCCCTCTCAGAGCATGTGGAAGAAAGGGTTCAACGGGCCAGAGCTGACTCGGAACAGGAAAAAAATACCCTGGCGGCCATCGTGGCCGAATTGCCGGAAGGTGTCCTGATTTGCAATCCCGAAGGCCGGATTCTGCTGTACAACAGCCGCGCCAAACTGCTCTTGACCGGCAGCCCGGCAGACAATGATCCAGGCCGTTATTCAGATCCGGGTGGATCCGGGCGCCAGATCGGCCTGGGCCGTTCGGTCTTCGGAATCATCGACGAAAATCTCCTCGGGCATGTTCTTGATCAAATCAGCGCAAAATTGCAGAATAATGATCCGGAGGTGGCTTCCTACTTCGTGGTGCCCGGTACCGATGACCGGTTGCTGCGGGTTGAGGCTGTTCCTGTTTTAGACCCCGAACGGCAATTCACCGGATTGATCCTGATTTTTTATGATATTACCCGCCAGCTGGAAACAGATAGTGATTTAAACCTGGCTCTGCAAGCGGTCACGCGGGGATTCCGGGCGTCGCTGGCCGGTGTTCGATCCGCCATCGAAACCATCATCGACTACCCGGAAATGGAGGTACCGCAGCTTGAAAAGCTCAAAGGCATCATCCACCGGGAGTCTCTGAGGATGGGGGCGCTTTTGGAGAGCAACTTAAGCTTTGACGGCCAGATAGGAATCGGCCAGTGGCCCCTGACAACCATGTCATCTCAGAACCTGACGGACCTGCTTGAGACCAAAACACGCGAGAAACTTAACGTTCAGCTGCGGGTGGAAAGTTCGGATCAAACGCTCTGGATCAAGGTCGACAGCTATTCCTTCCTGCGGGTGCTGCTCTTTGTTGTCGACAAATTAAAATCCTTGATGGGCATCCAGGAATTTACCTGTCGCTTAACCGACCTGGATTGGTATATCGGGCTTGATTTGATGTGGCCGGGCACACCGATAAAAATTGAAACCCTTCGAGAGTGGGAACAGGCGCCGGTGGTTTTTGAATCCCAAGGCTGGTCACTGACCCTGCGTGAAATCCTCGAACACCTTGCCTCCGACATCGGGTCCTATGCCTCCAAACGACTGCCGGGTGAATCCTATGTGCGTTTCTTTTTGCCGATTGCCGAAATCTTCGAACCGCAGGAGAGCCGGTCCCTCACCATCTTGCCGGAAAGCCGGCCGGAATTTTATGACTTTGACCTGTTCGCCCGCGCCGGGCAATCCGCCGAACTTGAAAGCCGGTTTTTGACGGAGCTGACCTATACGGTATTCGATATGGAAACCACCGGGTTGAATCCCTTCCAGGGAGATGAAATTTTGTCCATCGGGGCCATCCGAATCGTCAACTGCCGTTTGTTGCGCGAAGAGCATTTTGAACAACTGGTGGATCCTTTGCGGTCGATTCCCTGGGAATCGGCACAAATTCACGGCATTCATCCGGAGATGGTCATCGGACAGCCGACGGTCGACAAGGTTCTTCCCCGGTTTGAGCGGTTTGCGGAGGATACCATCCTGGTGGCCCATAATGCAGCCTTTGACATGCGCTTTTTGCAGATGAAAGAAGAACAAACCGGCGTTCGATTCATCAATCCGGTAGTGGATACCCTCCTGCTGTCGGCGGTGGTGCATCCAGCCCATGAGGACCACAATCTGGAAGCCATTGCCCAACGTCTCGGTGTCCGGATTCTGGGCCGCCATACAGCCATGGGAGATGCCCTTGTTACCGGTGAGCTGTTTTTAAAATTTCTGCCGCTTCTGGCCGAAAAAGGGATTTATACCCTGAAGGATGCACTGGAAGCTTCCCGGCAGACATATTATGCAAGGATGAAGTTTTAGAGATCCGCCTGGGGCGGATCAGGTTTTAGGTGTCAGGTTTCAGGGGCCTGGCTGCTGGTCTCAGGATACTCGATGGCGTTGTTTATAACACCTAAAGCCTAGCGTTTAGGGTTCAGGTAGATAGTTCAGAGCGTTCAGAAAATTATAACGCTATATTTTGGCGCTCTGCCATAGGCCGGGGTTTTCTGTCCCCTGACACCTGAAACCTGACACCTGAAACCTATATCGAATTATGGATTTAAGCAAAAATTTGATTTGAGGGGGGTATATCGCTACAAATCCAAACTGATTAGTGCCCGCTAGCCGCTGGATTTGCCGGAAGCTCAAAGCAAAATATCGATCCTTTGCCCGGTTCACTGTCGACCCAGATCCGGCCGTGGTGAAAATCGATAATGCGTTTGGTAATCGTTAAACCGATTCCAGTGCCGGCCGGGCGGCCCTGGGTCGGGTTTTTGATTTGACGAAAAGGTTCAAAAACTTTGGCTTGATCTTCGGGCTTGATGCCAATGCCGTTGTCCTGAACCTCAACCCGCAAATGACGGTCGACGGCCCGCAAACGCACCACAATCATTCCGCGGTCCGGATCGCAAAATTTGACAGCATTGGAAATAAGATTGACCATCACCTGGACCAGACGGTCGCGGTCACCGGAAACCGTGGGAAGATCTACGGCAAGATCCAGGTCAATGGTGATGTTTTTGTCAAGGGTCAGCTGCTGGGTGCTGATAACGGCATCATTGACCACCTCTTTGAGATCCAGGGATGTAATCACCCAGTCCAGCTTGGCCGACTCAATCTTTTCGTAGTCCAGTATCTGGCTTACGAGACGTATGAGCCGCTCACTTTCTTTGATGATGATACCGGTAAAATTTTCGAGCCGTTCGGCATCGATTTTCGGGTGGGTATGCAGGATTTCGGCCAGGGACCTTACAGCGGTTAAGGGGGTTCGCAACTCGTGGGTGACGGTCGATATAAAATCATCCTTGAGCCGATCCAGTTCCTGCAACCGGATATTGGCTTCTTTCAATTCGGCCGTCGCTTTTTCGAGCTCGCGGCTGTAAGCGATTACCTGGCGGGTTTCATCGAGGATGTTCAACACCTCTTCGATGCCCAGGGGCTCTTCTTTGACAACCGAAGATACCATTATCCGGGCCGAAGCCGATCCAACGGCACCGGTCAACAGCTTTTCGGCATGGCCGACCAGATCGGCGTCGGCGGTGGTATGATCATCCCAATTAATATTGTGTTTTCGGGCATAACCGGACAGCTCCTGATCCGCTTTTGTTTGACCGAGAAATCGTGACAACAGGGATCGCAAATCCGGCAGATTGACGGTCCCGCGCCGGAAGAGTGAATCCCCGGTTTCGCCGGAATATTTGAAGACATCCACGAACAGGGCGGCCTGGGTATGCTCGATCGCCCGGGGACGGCCTAAAACGGAAACCGCGATATAAACGCTCAGATTGACCAGGATGCTCCAGAATGCCGCATGCGAGACAGGGTTGAAATGCTGCAGTCCGAGCAGTTGGTACGGTTTCAACAGCTGGAGGCCGAAGGGTCCCGCGGTCAAAAAGTCCTGTTGAATCAGGCCGATCTCAACAAGTGACGGCAGGAAAATCGTATAAGTCAAGACTGCAAATCCGGCGATCAAACCGCTGATTGCACCTGAGCGGGTGCCGCCTTTCCAGAAAATGCCGCCGATCAGGGCCGGTGCAAATTGGGCCACGGCTGCAAAAGACATCAGGCCAATGAAAACCAGGGCATAGAATCCGCCAATGTAATGGAAATAGGCATAGCCCAGCATCAAAACCAGGATGATGCTTCCCCGGCGGATGAACAGCAGTAAACCGGTTAGCTCCCTGCTCTGGGAAATGGCCGGGATCGGTAATCGCAGCAACACCGGCATAACGAGATCATTGCAGATCATCGTGCTCAGAGCGATGGTTTCGACGATCACCATGCCGGTGGCGGCGGAAAGACCCCCGAGATAGGCGAATAAAGTCAGCAATGGCTGCTTGCCGGCTATCGGCAGCGTCAAGACAAAGGTATCGGCATCGATGCTGCCGTCGGCAAACTGCAGCATACCGGCTAAGGCAACCGGCAGAACAAAAATATTAATTGCCAGAAGATAGAGGGGAAAAAGCCAGATGGCTTTTTTTAAATGCTCCTCATTGACGTTTTCGACCACGATCACCTGAAACTGGCGCGGCAGCAGAAGGATGGCCATCATCGACAGGAAAATGTACACCCCCCAATCGATATACGAGAATTCGCCGGCGTTAATGGTTAAAAGTTTTTCGAAGAAAGGATAGGATTGCCTGGGTGAATCGATGAGCAACGCGCTTTTAAGATCGGAAAAACTGCGGGCCTTTTCGAACAGATCGGCAAACCCATCATAAAGCCCATAGGTTACGAAAAGTCCCACCGCCAGGAAGGCTGCAAGCTTTATGATCGACTCAAAGGCAATGGCCGCCACCAGTCCCTCATGCCGTTCGGCGGCATCCACATGCCGCGTGCCGAAAAAAATGGCAAAAACGGCCAGCATCAGGGCGACATAAAAGGCGGTATCGCCCAACACCGGTATATCGGCGAAAGTTGACGTCATCGAAATTTCAGAGGGGGGGGCATTGATCAAAAAAAATGTGGTCGATATGGCTTTGATCTGCAAGGCAATATATGGAATGACACCCGCAACGGCAATGATCGTAACGACGCCGCCCAGGGTCGGACTTTTTCCGTAGCGGGACGCAATAAAATCAGCGATGGATGTAATGCGATGAACCTTGCTGATGCGAATGATTTTTCGCATGACCAGCCAGCCCAGGGTAACCATCAAGGTCGGTCCCAGGTAAATGGTCAGAAAGCTCAACCCGCTGCGGGAAGCCAGGCCCACACTGCCGTAAAAGGTCCAGGCCGTGCAGTATACCGCCAGAGAAAGGGCATAGATATAAGGATTGCTGATGATGCTGCGGCCGGCATCTGCCCGTTTATCGCCATAATAGGCAATCACAAAAAGAAGACCGACATAGCCGAAGGAAAAAAATAAAATGATGCCGGTTTGTAACAATTAGCGACCTCCCCTACCGCCGGAACCATCTGCCCGTTTCCTGGAATGGAACAAAGTCGCCAGGGCCGTGAGGCTGATTAACAGGCACCAGATACCAAAAATGTAAACATACATCAGCGGTAAGCCGAAGATCAGGATGTCCAGGTTAACCAGAGACAGGATCGGGAAGTTTAACAAAATACAACCCAGCAGAAATAAGGCGACCAGGCGTTTATTTGTTTTGCTGTCACGCGTCATGGATCGTTTTTCTCCAGGCAGTTAAAGCGTAGTTACCATAAACCAATCAGGATCAAGTGTCAATTTGATGATTGGGATCTGGGTTTTTATTGTATTATGAAACCCTATCATCCAATCGGGTTTGGATCTACTTTAACGTTTCCCTGGGATGTGGTATAGGGATAGACGTAACCCTTTAAATTTGGTGATATCATGCAAGATGAAATATTTCAGTTTTTGTCGAATCTACGGCCTTTTTCCAAGTTGCCGGAAAAAGAACTATCCCAGGCAGTTAACAGCGCTTCAATAAAAACCTACCCTAAAAAGACAATCCTGTCCGTCCAGGGCCGAACAACGCTTGAGTGTGTCTATATTATTAAAGAGGGCGCGCTGGAGTTGTTCTACGAGACCCGGGATAAAAAAACGCTCAGCGGGTTTTTGCAGCCGGGTGAAATCTTTGGCGGAATTTATATTCTCATGAATGCCGGTCTTTCGGTACGCACGGTGCAAACCGTCGATGATTCCACCCTGTACACCCTGCCTCAAAAGGTTTTTTTAGGTCTGTGCAAGCGCTATGATTTTTTCTATGATTATTTTGCCGACAAGTATCGCGACCGCATGTCAAATGAAGCCTATGCTTCGGTTGCCACCTCCGGGCAGATCCAGCATCTTCTCTCCCGGCTGGTCCCTTTTTCCTTTCTCCCGGAAGAAGAAATCGATCGGATCGCCGCGGCCATCTCCATTATCTACCATCCACAAAATACCGTGTTGTTTCACCATGGCCGGGGCAAAGTCGAGCATCTTTACATCATCAGCAAAGGTGCCGCCGAGCGCTATTTTGAAGAAGGCAATGAAAAAAAGCTGAGCGGCTTACTGGGTGAGGGCGACATGTACGGTGGGATCTCCCTGCTGTTAAACAAAGGAATTCCCATCCGGACCCTGAAGACAACGGAGGACTCGCAATTTTATTTGTTACCTAAAGAAATCTTTTTGGATATTTGCAAACACCAGGGCGCTTTTTCCGACTATTTTACGGACACCTTTGGCAAGCGAATGCTGGATCGATCCTATGCCGAAATTATCAGCAGTAATTTTCGGCCCCAGGAAGATGCCACCCAATTTTTCAACCTGCCTGTTCACAACGTCTATAACAAGGAACTGGTCGCCTGCGATCAGAACCTACCGATACAGGCCGCGGCCGCCATCATGACCGAACATAATTCAAGTTCCATTTTCATACGCGAACCGGGCGCTGATCTGGTGGGGGTAGTCACCGACAATGACCTGAGAAAAAAGGTAACCGCCACGGGCCTGGATATATTGAGACCCGTTTCCGAAATCATGTCTTCCCCGCTGCGTATCATTTCGTCTAATGCCCTTGTATTTGAAGCCTTGATGGAAATGATGCAGCATAATATCAAGCACCTTGGCGTCCGGGATGCTAACAACCAGATCATCGGTGTTATCACCAATCGGGATCTGCTAAAAGTCCAGGGACAATCGCCTGTTTTTATTGTACGCGAAATTTCCGGGGCCAAATTGATTAACCAGATCGTACAGATCCGTCGACAAGTACCCCGACTGATTCAAACGCTGATCAGCACAGGGGCCAAAGCCCAGAATATCACCCGCTTTTTAACCACCGTCTCTGAAGGCATTTTAAAGAAAATCATGGGGTTCGCCCTGGAGGAAATGGGCCCCCCACCGGCAAAATTTGTTTTCATGGTGCTGGGCAGCGAAGGCCGCAAAGAGCAAACTCTGAAAACCGATCAGGACAATGCGATTATCATTGAGGATGTCCCCGGCAGCTCCCGTGCTGAGGTAATGAAGTATTTTCTGTCCCTTGGAGAAAAGGTCTGCAACTGGCTGAACGAAGCCGGCTATGATCTCTGCAAAGGGGGGATTATGGCCCAAAACCCCCAATGGTGCCAGCCGCTGGCCAGGTGGAAGAAATATTTCTCAGAATGGATACACACGGCCGCGCCCGAAGCCCTGCTCCAGGCCAGCATCTTTTTTGACTTCCGCGGCGCTTATGGGGATATAGACCTCATCGACGCATTGCGCAAACACCTGTTTGCCTCCCTGGACGGGTGGCCGGGCTTTTTCCGCCACCTGACAGAAAATGCCTTATATTTTACACCGCCGATAGGTTTTTTCCGAAATTTTCTGGTCGAATCCAAAGGTGAGCATCGCGATACCTTTAATATCAAGGCCGCCATGCAGCCGGTGGTGGACTATGCCCGCATTTACGCTTTACAGCATAACATTGAGGCGACCAACACCTTCGAAAGGATCAATCAGCTTCTCAGCCTGGAAAAGATCTCATCCCAGGAACACAATGAGCTGGAAACAGCTTACAGCTACTTGATGCAACAGCGGTTTGTCACCCAGGTAAAGACGGCCATGGATCAAAATGGGCAGCCTGATAACTATATAAACCCCAAACACCTCTCCCGCATAGAACAAACCATGCTCAAAGAAATTTTTAAAAGAATTGAGAAATTCCAGGGTAAACTCGCCTTTGATTTCACCGGACAGGTATAAAAAATGCAGGTTTCGGGAGAGCCTCCTTCGCCTTGGTGGTAGGGCGGGCATGGGCAGGAAGATTTCAATCTATTTAGATCCTGCATTTTTTTTCCGCAGTTGTTCCTTTTTTTCAAGGTTCGCAAAAACCAACCGGTAGGCGATGTAATATTTATAAATATTGCTGACGTATTGAACCGTTTCTCTGCCGATTTCCCTGCTATGCTTTATGGGAGCCGTTCAAAGGTTTTGTTGTTCAGGGTTCAGAGGTTATAAGCTATTGCCATAAACTGCGACGGGCTCGTCCGCCCTCCTGAGGTTTACCCGCCTATGGCGGGCGGGTAAACCCTCCAGAGGCGGGTAAACCCTCCAGAGGCGGGTAAACCTCTGGCGATTTCAGTCGCAATCTGAGGCCGGTCCTTCCGTCTCACTGGCCGCAACCGGAAAAAAATTTATGTCTGCAAGTTGTCGTAAACGCTTGATCATCTTCACACGCTATCCGGAGCCCGGCACCACCAAGACCCGGATGATTCCGGCACTGGGTGCCGGCGGGGCTGCCGATCTCCAGCGATGGATGACCGACCATTTGGTTGCCAAAGTAAAACCCTTGATTGAGCAGTGGTCTTTGACGGTTGAGGTTCGCTTTGAAGGCGGCAGTGAAAGGCTCATGCGGGAATGGCTGGGCCCTTCGTTTTCCTATCGTCACCAGGGCCGGGGGGATATCGGCCGGCGCATGCAACGCGCCCTGGAGGACGGATTTCAAGAGGGCTATACATCGATCGTAATCATCGGCTCTGATGTGCCGGATATCTCAAGTGCTATCATACACCGGGCCTTTGAAGAACTGCAAAAAAACAGCCTGGTACTGGGTCCGGCCGGTGACGGTGGGTACTATCTTATCGGTATGCAAAAAGTGAACGAAGATCAAGCTTATCCCGAATTATTTGAAGCGATCAACTGGGGAACGAGCGAGGTCCTCTCCCAAACCATTGCGGCGGCCCATCAAATTGGAATTGGTTATGCTCTCCTTGATACCCTGAAAGATGTCGACCGTCCCGCAGATCTTAAGGTCTGGAATCGCGCTTTACGATCCCAATCGAACTTAACCGCCAAAAAACACATATCAATCATCATACCGACCTTGAATGAAGCCAATGTGGTTGGGGAAACAATTACCAGACTCCTGAAATCCGAACAGGTGGAAATTTTGGTGGTTGACGGCGGCAGCAGTGACGGCACCGATGAGATAGCCCGGGAACTTGGCGCCCGGGTGCTAGCGACAGCGCCTTCCAAGGCCGGGCAGATGAACGCCGGTGCGGCTGAGGCTCAGGGCGCGGTGCTGTTGTTCCTCCATGCGGATACCCGCCTGCCGGAAAATTTCGAAGAAAAGGTCCTGACGGCTGCGGCCCGCCGGGGATTTTGCGCCGGCGCCTTCACCCTGGAGATCGACTCCACGGACCGGGGGATGCGCTTCATTGAGCGGGCCGCCAACTGGCGGGCCCGCATTTTCAAGATGCCCTATGGGGATCAGGCCCTGTTTGTTTCCCGGAATTTGTTTTTAGAAATCGGAGGTTTTGCAGATTACCCGATTATGGAAGACTTTGAATTGGTCCGCCGTTTGAAAAAAAAAGGCAAAATAGCCATTTTGCCGGATTCAGTTAAAACCTCGCCCCGGCGATGGCAAAATTTAGGTGTTTTAACAACCTGGCTTTTAAATCAAATAATTTTGGTAGCTTACTTTATCGGAATCCCTCCCCGGCGACTCGCCTCCTGGTACCGCCGGGAAAAAGGAAGAACCGGCGAATACAAAAAGAGTTAGCCGGTTTGCAAGATCATCTAAAATACCATTCAAGTTTTCCCTATTCTTCCCGATAACCAATGTTAGTCGGAAAACCCGATATCGGATAGTCCATCCGGTATCCGGCAGCACTCCCCGAACACACTATTTAGCAACAACTATGAATGGATCCAATTCCCACAAAATCCGGTTTGAGCGGCCCGCCCTCGATGAATTGACAACGCAATTTGCGGTCGTTGATCTGCATTTTCATTCCAAATATTCGGATGGAAACAATACGGTCAGTTCCATTGCCAAAAGGGCCCTGGAATTAGGTATCGGCATTGCCATAACAGACCACAATGAAATCAAAGGGGCTGTTGAAATAGACAGATATCAAGGGATTCTCAATATCCCGGGCATCGAGGTCACATCAAGGGAAGGGACCCACCTTCTCATATATTTTTATGAAATCACAAGCCTGAAAAATTTCTACAAAAAAGACATAAGGCCCAGTATGGGTCACGATATTATGAGTTCAACCCGTCTGGAAATGGAAGAAATCATCAGACGTGCCCGCGCCTTTGAAACCATCGTGGTGTTTCCCCACCCCTACAGTGCCACCTTTACCGGGATTCAAAATACGTATTTTCCAGAAGACAGACTCGAGCGGCTCTTTGAGATGGTTGACGGGATCGAAGTTATAAATGCGGAAAACCTTAGCAAGTGGAATCTGCGCAGTGCGTTGCTGGGTTTTAACCTGGACAAGGGAATCACCGGCGGCAGTGACGGGCACCGCTTGCCCCAGATGGGAAGAGCCGTGTGCTATGCCCCCTGCAAAAAGGACCGACGGGCTTTCCTGGACGCTATCAAAGCCAGGCAAACCCGGGTTGTCGGAAAAGAAACTGATATTATTCGTAAAGTCAGATCAAACGGTGTCAAATTACGCATGAATATAAAAAACTGCCCGGATCTTGTGGAAAAAAATCTAAAGTACAGCTGCTCGGTCATTAATTCAAAATCAAAAACCATCAAGGACATGGTCAAACGCAGTCTCAGTGGAATGTTCAAGGAAAGACGCAAAATGCCTGGCATGTCTAAAGTGCACTAATCCGCCTCGATTTTTGGCGGATTAGGCATTTTCTTTCTCATCCTTGTCGACCCGCTTTTCAATTTCCGACCCTCCGCAATCCGGGCATGACACAGGAGATCGGTCACCGGAACCATCAGTTTCCTCCTGGGTTAGCTCCGAAGCCATGCCTCGCCAGCCGCAGTCAAGGCATTCCATTTCCCATTCATCCATATGACCTCCTTCGGTTCCACGTACGCCACATAAGATGAATCACAGCGGTTTTGATAACCGAACACTATTTTACCTAACTTCCGTCTTTAAAGCAAATATTGCATAAATAGCTAAGAAAACAGCGTAATATAAAAGTCATATTATCAGACAAGGGACCGGCGGAAGTGCATCATATAATTGACATGGGTATTGCCGCCCATGCAGTATTTTTTCGTAAACGGATTATAATGCAGCCCGGTCACATCCCGCAGCCTCAAACCGGAAGCTTTCCCCCAGCTTGTGAGTTCCACCGGTTTGACAAACTTGCGATAGGTGTGGGTTCCTTTGCGAACCAGTTTCAGGATATATTCGGCGCCGATGATGGCAAACAAAAAGGATTTTGGATTGCGGTTAAGGGTCGCGAAAATGACATCGCCCCCGGGTTTTACCATTGCTTTACAGGCCGCCACCACTGATGACGGTTGCGGGACGTGTTCCAGCAATTCCAGACAGGTAACCAGATCAAAACTATCTGCATGGCCGGCGGCATATTCTTCAGCTGTGGCCTGCCGGTAATCTATCCGTAAACCGGATCCCTTCAGGTGCAGCCTGGCCACCGCCAGCGGGGCCTTTCCGGCATCGATTCCGGTTACCTCAGCTCCCAGGGCCGCCATGGCTTCCGACAGGATCCCGCCGCCGCAACCCACATCCAAAACGGTTGTTCCGGATAACGGGGCATGCTTATTGATATAGTCGACCCGCAGGACATTGATATCGTGCAAAGCCTTCTGGACACCGGTTTTATCCCACCAGATGGGTGCCATGGCCTCGAACTTGGCAATCTCAGCTTCATCAATATTTACAGTTGGCTTTTGTTTGATATGATTTGGCATCGCTTTATTGAATTATTCACCGCAAAGGAAAAATATCTCTGCGATCTCAGCGCGTCTGCGGTGATTTCAATTTAGAAAGAGACGGACACCGTGGTCTTTTTCTTGAGGCCCCAGAGCTGGGAAATCAGCATCCCGCCAAGCATGAGCCCGCATCCCATTAACCCTCTCATACTCAGTATTTCGCCTAAAAGCAACCAGCCCCCGATAGCCGCGAAAACTGCTTCCATGCTCATGGTAATGGAAGCGAGGGCCGGATGGGTGTGGCGTTGGGCCATGATCTGAAACGTAAAGGCGACACCGCTTGATAAAATGCCGCCGTATAAAATCGGCCCGGTTGCCTGAACCAGGGCATTCCAGGATATATCTTCAACCATCACCGCTACCATAAGGCTGAGGACAGCACAAACCACAAACTGGGTAAATGCCAGTTTAACCGATGGTATCTTGGGTGACAGCCACCCGATGATGAGAACCTGTCCGGCCCAGAAAAAAGCACAAAAAAATTCAAGCAGATCACCAAACGCGACGCTAAATCTCTCGGTGACACTTAGAAAATAGAGCCCAATGGCTGCCAGTACGGCTCCGAGCCAGATTCCGGGGTTTGTTGATTGTTTCCAGAAAAGCCCCAGGATCGGCACAATCACAACGTACAGACTGGTGATAAAACCCGCTTTTCCGGCGGTGGTGTAAACCAGCCCGGCCTGCTGCAGGGACATGCCCATAAACAGCATGAATCCGGCTGAAAATCCGCCGAACACAACCAGTTTCAAACTCGGGCGGGGTAGAATATTTTCTGATGCCGGGCGTTCGTCCCGACTGATCAACAAAAGCGGCAGCAAGGATAGGGAACCCAGGGTAAACCGTGCAGCGTTAAACGTAAAGGGCCCTAAATATTCCATGCCCACCCGTTGCGCCACAAATGCGAAACCCCAGATGGCAGCTGTAATCAATAACAATGCATTGGATCTGACTGTCTGAATATTCATGAGTGCCCGGCGTGTTGGCGGTAAGAATTGACGATCTGGGACCATACAATTCAGAGATAGCAGAGTCAAGTTGAGAATGGGCGCTTTTTACTGCTTATCGTCAAGGGTTATGTCTCTGAAAAAACTTATATAATATCCCGGGGGAAAAAGAAAATATTGACAGCCTAGTTTTTTTTTGAAACCTTCTGAACCTGTCTGCCCCCCCCCGACCTCTCCCGGCGAAGCATTTGCGAAGTCGGAAGCCTGAAAGGAGAAGGGGGGGAACCCCCAAATCAGGAGTATAAAAAATGAATTTAGCAAAATTTCCCCGCCGACGCTACACTGCCGGGCAAACACCGATTGAGAAACTGGGCCGATTGTCCGAAAACCTTGGCGGGCCTGCCATTTACATGAAACGCGACGATCTGCTGGGGCTGGCCGGCGGCGGCAACAAAACCAGAAAGCTGGAATTTCTTGTCGCCGATGCCCTGGCCCAGGGTGCCGATACGCTGATCACCTGCGGTGCGGTCCAGTCCAACCATTGTCGCCTGACCCTGGCCGCCGCCGTCAAAGAAGGTTTGAAGTGCCGGTTGGTTCTGGAAGAACGGGTGGCCGGCAGCTATAATCCGGAAGCCGGTGGTAATAATTTTTTATTTCGATTGCTGGGTGTTGAAACCATCAAAGTGGTTCCGGGCGGCTCGGACATGATGCAGGCAATGCAACAGGTAGCCGATGAAGTGGCGGCTGAAGGGCGCAGGGCCTATGTCATCCCCGGGGGCGGCTCGAATCCAATCGGCGCCACCGGCTATGTAGCCTGCGCGCAAGAGATTCTGGCGCAATTGTTTGAAGACAACCTTCGCATCGATCGTGTCGTCTGCGCCAGCGGCAGTACCGGAACCCACGCCGGTTTGGTCACCGGCTTTTTCGGCACCAACAGCAATTTGCCCGTTATCGGAATTAACGTCAGCCGGCCCAAGGCTGAACAGGAAGCGCTGGTTTATGATCTCGTTAAACAGACCGCAACCCATGTTGGTATCGCTTCTGAGATCCCAAGGGAGGCAATTTTGTGTTTTGGCGAATATGTAGGCCCGGGTTACTCCCTTGCCACTGATCAGATGGCCGAAGCGGTTCGGATGCTCGCGCGGCTCGAAGGCATCCTGATGGATCCGGTTTACACCGGCAAAGCAATGGCCGGATTGATCGACCTGGTGCGTCGGGGATATTTTAAAGCCGAAGAAAATGTGCTCTTCGTTCATACCGGTGGATCGCCGGCACTGCAGGTATATATGTCTGAGGTCCTGGCCTAAATGAAAATGGCAAAAGTAATCGGCATATTGGGCGGCATGGGACCGGAAGCAACCCTGGACTGCTTTAACAAAGTTATCAAAAACACCCCGGCCAAAACGGACCGGGAACACCTCCGGGTTGTCATCGATTCCAACCCCGGGATACCCGATCGAATTACCGCCATCCTGGGTGACGGGGAGTCGCCGGTTCCGGCTCTGGTTGCCGGATGCCGCGGCCTGGAAAAGGCCGGCGCTGATTTTATTATCATACCCTGCGTAACCGTGCACTTCTTCCTGTCGGAAATCCAGGCCCAGTCCCCTTTGCCGATCTTATCTATTTTTGATGCAGTGGCTGAAGCCGTCCACCGCAAACTTCCTGATGCCGGAACCGTCGGCCTCATGGGAACCATCGCAACCATAAAGGGCGGCTTTTTTCAAAAACGCCTGGCCGAAGAAAATATTAACACCCTCCTGCCCGACAGTGCCGCCCAGGCTAAAATATTAGCTGCCATCAAAGATATTAAAGACAGCCGCTCGTCGCGCACCAGATCTGAAATCACGACCGATCTGGTCGAAGCTGCCCGCAGCCTGATCGACAAGAGGCCGGAAGGTGCCCGGGCTATTATTGCCGGCTGCACGGAGATTCCGCTGGCCCTTGGCCAGGAGCATCTGCCGGTGCCCTATTTTGACTCTTTAACTATTCTGGCCCGCGCCGCCATCCGCTTTGCCGGCAGGATCCCAATTGGGTAAAACCCAATTGGGAATTATAGCATTTAAATCCAAATGGGTTGTTAAACTATCTTTTTTACCATTTTTTTAAGGAGAAAAGCATGCCAGAAGGAATCATTGGCGAATTTCAGAAGCAAAGAAAAGAGTTGAACCAGCTGGTGATGGAATATGCCGGTCAGGGTACCAAGCGGTTTTACAGCCTGGATTCCCAGGCCTACCGCGATGGGGCCCTCCCGACTAAAATCAAGGAGCTGCTGGGCCTGGTGGCATCGTTTGTATTAAGGTGTGACGACTGCATTAAGTATCACATCATCCGCTGTTTTGAAGAAGGCGTCAGCGACCCGGAAATGGAAGAAGCCCTTTTTATCGGATTGATGGTCGGTGGAACCATCACCATCCCGCACCAGCGCAGGGCCATCCAGGCCTGGGATGAATTGAAAAGGGGTTAAATCGATTCCAGAAATAGGAACCGTTGTTTGGATCGAATTTGAAGCCGGAGATCTTTCGCGGCCCGTCTGGATAGGTGCCCTTGGCGGTTTTAAAACCGACCGCAAGCTGTGATATTATTTTAATATCTACAATTATTGCAAAACTTTAATTCTCTCAATATATCAAGGATACAGGGTCAACGATATGCATTATAAATGCAATTTCCAGGGCTATGATCCCTATCATCAAAATGCCGAGTTTTTGCTTTTCAATATTAGCAATCTAATACATCGTTATAGATTGCACTTTAGCAATGCCAAAGGAGGAAGTGATGCCAGTCAAACTTAAAGAAATAGATAAGATCGAGATTTTAACTCTTCAGGATAATTACATCGATGTCGCTGCATTTGACGGCACTGAGATTGTCCAGCGGGCGTTGCCGGTTAAGGATATGGAAATTAAAAACAGTATCCTGGCCGAACACGGCTTTTCGGCATTTGTGACCATTACCGCTGATGAAATGCCCCGCAGCCTCCTTTTTGATTTTGGGTTTTCCGAACACGGTGCCGCTTATAATGCAAATGCATTGGACCTGGATCTAACCGCAGTAGAAGCAATGGTACTGTCTCACGGGCATATGGACCATTTTGGTGGTTTGGAGCAGCTTGCTGAGCGCGTCGGTAAAAAGGGCATCGAGCTTGTAGTGCACCCAACTGCGTTCAGAACATCGCGCTACATAAAAGTCAGCGAAGAATTTAAAATTGGCCTGCCTGCTCTGAAAAGGGAAAGATTTGAAAACGCAGGGATCTCTTTAGTTGAGTCCGAGGAGCCCCGAATGTTGTTGGACGATAGCGTGTTGTTTTTAGGAGAAATCCCCAAACAAACAGAATTTGAAAAAGGATTTCCGCGCATGCATTATGACGAAGACGGTGAGACCAAATGGGACCCCATTGAAGAAGATAGTGCTATCGTCGCCAATGTTAAAAGAAAAGGCCTGGTAATTTTATCTGGTTGCGCTCATTCGGGAATTATTAACACCGTAAAATACGCCCGGGAGGTTACCGGTGTTGACAGCATATTTGTCGTGATGGGAGGCTTTCATCTTACCGGGGCTGATTTTGAACCTATCATTAAACCCACGACGGAAGCCCTGAAAACGTTTAATCCTCAATATGTTGTACCGACCCATTGCACCGGGCGTAAGGCCGTCATGCATTTGGAGAGGGAAATGCCGGATAGGTTTTTATTGAATATGTCGGGGACGAAGATGGTGTTTGCCGGATAAGTTTTCGGATTTATATGCAAAAACCAAGGTGAATACTTTCGTGTTTTACTAGCTTAGTATCCCAATTGCATTGACTTAGTTGATCTTTTATTTTTAGCCTGCGAGATCGAGCTTCAGCGGGCGCAGCAGACTGTGTCGCAATTCAAAAAAGCGTTTAAATTCTGCCCGTCATGCCGGACTTGATCCGGCATCCAGTAGCGTAATACTCTGAAAAAGCACTGGATTCCGGGTCAAGCCCGGAATGACGAAACAGCAACAAATGCAGTATTGCCAATTACGGCACCGTCTGGCAGGCGGGAATCCAGGCGGATTCAAACTGGACTCCTGCCTTCACGGGAGTGACATTCATTTTGTAACTTATTTGTAGGACAGCACACTAGTCGGCGCGCGACGATTCATCAGCCGTGTCTCTAAAATCGTTTAAGCGGTCTTCTTCTTGATCTTTGAGAGCACGGGCTTTGTCGATGGGGCTGCGCATCTTATGCGACAGATCATGGGCAACTTCATCGGTCATTTTTCGAATGGCCCCTTTTTCGGGTTCCTCCGCGCTATCGCTGGAACAGCCCACCAGGGAAAGGACGCAAAAGAGCAAGGCCGCCGTAAAGTATAGAAACAATTTTTTCATAATAACACTCCCTTAATTCCTGTTTAGATTTTGCATAAAAGCCAGTTCCTGCCTGCTACGCTCGGCCATGCGGGCTTCAACATCTTCTAATTCCAGCCCCATCAGGATCTTATAGACATTGTATTTGGTTTTACAAAAATAAATATCGAAAGGGTCTTTGCGGCCGCTGCGGCGAAAAATCCGGATGCCGGGGATTTCATCTTTTTGAATATACTCAGTATCCGCGTTGATCAGCAGCGGCTCGACATCGTATTTGTTCAGCCACGGTATGCAGGCGCCCTCCATACCCAGGGAGGAGTCCATGATTGAATGGAGCTTCTCGGTTACGCCGCCCACCGCCAGAATAATGTCACCGGTCAGGGAGCCGGTCACCCCGTAACGCTGATTGACCGGCTGTTTGATGTAATCCGACACCAGGGCGATATCCATCGCCACCGAGGCACTGTCGCCTTCCACACCGCCGTGGGCTTGAATGTATTCCACATACATTTCATGCCCGACGTAGGGCGCTCCGATTTTATTCAATACTTTCTTTATGGAAGCCCTGACATTCTGGGCAGCCGCTTTGGCAATATCGCCGATCTTGCCGGGAGCCACCACCGTATCGGTGGTACCGACATTGATCTGGCAGTGAATCGGCAACGGCTGTCCATACATCTGCCCGCTTGATTTTGATTGAATGACCGCAAGGCCGACGACATAACCAATGGAATCGGTCATGGAGCTGATAAATTTTTTAAGGTTATTTTTGTGCTCCCCGATTTCTTTTGAGATACCGCCTTCCAGGCTCAGGTGCTCTTGCAGGGCCTGGCGGATATGTTTGGGCTCTACCAGGGGCGCACCTTCGATAACAGCTTCAAACTCAGCCGCTTTTATGATTCCGTTGATCGGCCGCAATATACTGCTGAATTTGCCGTCCGAAGACCGGCAGCGCAGTTCTTTGGCAATTTCCAAAACGGCGCAGCGGGAGAACTCACGTACGCTGGGCTTAAAATCATCCGGAAGGCGTCGGCCGTAAATGTGCTCGCTTCTTTGGCGAACACTTTCATATCCTTCTTTTTCGATGACCTCACCCCAGGCCTCTTCGAACTCTTGGGCCAGATTGATGATCTCCTGTTTGACAAACTGGGCGATCTGCTTGACGGTTTCTTCATTCTCAGGAACAGAGTTCTCCATTTGGATGATCTCCCCTTTGTCTTCAATTCTGCTGAGAAAAGCGCCGTCCCCTTCTTCCTGCAGGTAAGCCAGGGTATCGTGGTTGCAGCAGGCCACAATGATATTGTCGGCCTTTAAGTGATTCTCCGATCGATCGGCCGCACCGCTGCCGGTGCTTCGGCCGCCTTCAAGGATGTACTCTTTGTTCTGCATGATCTCCAGCAAATCCGCCATGTATCCGACTTTGACCAGGGTTTTCAACTCATCGATATAAATAATCGGAGATTTGGCGTGGGCCCCCAGATAGGCCCTCAAGTGGCAGGCTGTCTGAAGATTACCCGATTGGTAGGGGTCATGCCGGAAACCGCCTTTCATGTTTCGGGCGCTGGGTTCGGAAACTCTGGCCATCAAATCCTTGTTTTTGCGAGGGTCGAACAGAACTTCCGGGACCATGTCCTGCAAGTATTTGACCTCGTTTTTGGTACCGGCGTTGTTTTCGCGCTGGATTTTTTCCTGGGCCCGGTGATTATTTTCCTGCATATACATGAAAATCGACCCCATCCCGGTAAGTCCGGCCGCAATAAAGGCCGGCGGGAAGTAGAAACCGCCGGCCACTCCCAGAGCGGTGGTAATGATCAGAGCCATTTTTACTTTGCGGGCTGATTTGATCTCCTCGCAAAGGCTGAATTGGTCCAGGCTGCTGCGCGCAGTTTCGATGGCCGTGTTCAAATCCGCTAGGATTAAATCCATCTTGGCCGGGTGTTCATAGGCAAAACGGATGTGGTTGCGGTCCTTGCCCGGATAGGCCACAATGGTTTCCGACGGCCTTAGATAATCTCCGATGGACTTTTCCAGAACCTTTTTAAACATGTTGGCCAGCATGGATTTTCCGGTCCCCGGCCGGCCCACCATGAGAATGTGACCTTTGTTCTGGGCAATTTTTCGGATAGCTCTTTTGGCGCGGTTCTGAAAGATAACGCAATCAATCGGATCATCCGGCAGCACAATTTGCGAGGTATCATCGAAGTGGCCCAGACGCTGTTCCAGGTTCGCAGGATAATCCAGCAGTTCTTTTATCCACAGATAGTCATTTTCGTTGTAATCACTAGGCATTGCTATAACCGTTGATTGAATCCAGTAAATAAAATCTGCCGGCCTCTGATACCATCGCTCGTTTTACCACCTCGGAATACACATGGGGCAAATTTTTGCGCAGCGGTTCCAGCGCCCTTAAATCATGCAGAACAGAAATGTCTGTATGCATTCTATCCTGTTGACAATCAGAAAGCAGCATATAACTGAGCGATATGCCGATCTGCAGGTAGTTTAAAATCGGTTGGATGAGGTTTTTTTTATTCAACTCCACGTTGAAGGTTTTAAATACATCCAGATAGATTTCCGGCAGCGCGGCCTTGGAATAATCAATTTCAAGTTTTTTATTGAAAAACAGTTTGATGGGTGTTGCCTGCCCTTCATTGCACAGGTTAAATGCGCGGCTTAAACTGGGGTTTGATTTCAACGATTGCTCAAGCAAATGCATGTGTTTTATAAGACGACAATCCTCCAAATAAAAATCGATGGTATTATTGGCGGTCAATACGCAGGCTTTTTGGCCGCCGCCGGCGTTATAGGTGATAAGTTTGAATATTTTGGCCGAATCATAGGATAAAAAATCATAGCCGCGCAGTTCAAATAACCCGTCGGCAATGTGCGCTTTATTGAGAATTACCCCGACATCCTTTGAAATGAAATTGCCTAAATACTTAATTTTTTCCTCGATGCTGCCCTGCAGCTTCAAGTAGGAATAATTGCCGCCCACATCTTCACAGATTCCTACGATTTGAGATATTTTACGCGGATCCAGTTGAACTAATTTTTTGGCGACCGAATCATAGGGCCGCAGCAGGTCTACAATTTTATTCAAATGGGACTCAAGATGAGAATCCTTCATGGGAGGAATCTGCAATTTATAACGTGAGACGATCACCTGGGGCGATAACATGGGCTGTTTTTTCAGTCTCTTCGCGGAGCCCGGCAGGATTTTGTAAAACGCTTTTCGTATTCGTTTAATTGGGCCCTGCTTGTAATGGATTTCACCGCCGATCAGCTTTTTCTTGATCTCGATGGGATTCGGATTCAGCAGATACCGCCCGATATCCGAAATTTTATACTCTCTGTAGGGGCCGGTGGCATTGTCCGCGACCATCCGGCCCAGGTCAATATCGGAAAACCGTCCTTCGGAAATAATCCATACCTTACTGTTATTACGAGACATATTGCTGTTACCGGTGGTTGAGCTTGAAAATGCCTAAAATGCACTAATCCGCCTGAGGCGGACTAAAATGCCTAAAATGATGGTGTCGCTGCGCTCCTACTCTTGAATAGTTGAAATATATTCGCCCCAAAATGCGCCTTGATGCCTATCTAGAACACTATATCGGTAGTTTTTTAGCTAAGTTGAGGTATTTTTGAGCAAGATCCACAGACTGGGATTTAAATTTGATAATCATGCCGAAAATATGATATTAGAAGCCGAAGGCGGATTGGTTGGATAACAAATAACTCCCAATTGATTGTTATGTCAATTGGGGCTCAATCATGAAGCAGCAAATCTCCGCCAATCCGGATCATATCGGCAATGAAGGCTATAACTATCATTTAATGTGGCTGACCAACACGGAAGGCGAGGACCTCAAAATTCTTCCCACCCATCGCCTCATCAGGCAACTGGAAAGTTTTGACGAAGCGTCCATTCTTGCTAAATTTGAAAAATATTTCACCGTCAAGCCGGTACCCGATCCGGATATTATGCCTGAAATCATCGCCGGCAAAGCGTGGACTTTCGGGCTGATCTTTGCCGAAAATGCCTATCAGGTTCGTCTAAAGACGGATGTTTTTGCCACAATGCAGTGGAATTTGCCGGATGAAGTTAAGGCGCTCGATCTGACAGTCATGCATTATTTTATCATTCAGGAAATTCTGGGGCTGAAAGGTAAAGACCAAAGTGCTTCAGCCTGTATCGAATATGAGAGAAGTTTCGCCGCCTGCCTGGCCAGCGTATTTCAAAAAGAGGTCCAGTTAGCTTTAATTACCAACGAGATATCGATTTCGGAAGTAAAAACCGTCTGCAGCAGCGGATCTACCCTGCCCCAAAAATCCACCTATTTCTGGCCGAAGGCTGTGTGCGGATTTGTTTTCAGTTCCATCTAGAACCGGTCCTGAGGCCCCTTCAAGTGTTTGAGGACAAGGCGTCGATTCGGTTTAAAAGCGGAGCGTACACGAAGTAAGTGAGCATTTTAAACCGAATAGCAACGCGGTCATCGGACACTTGAAGGGGCCTCAGGACCGGTTCAGGTGGAAAAAAACTTTTAGTTCCTTTTTTATTATGACTTTTATTTTGACTTCTAAGTGGCTGTTTTCTATACTTTCTTTATAAAGAATGATAACATTGGGTATCTCATTAAGAAATAGACGAGGTTATTGATGAAATATACAATGGGGTTGGTGGTAATAATAATAAGTTTGATGGGTCACCCGGTTTTGGCGATCACCCCGGAGGCCGCGCGCACGGAACTGGCACAGGAAAACATCCCCTATACAGTGGATGCGCTGGTGAGTTACGTCGAAAAAGGAAACACCGAGGTGGTTGGCTGGTTTTTAGCCATCGGCATGGATGTTGATGCCGCCAACGAATTTGGAGAAACCGGATTGATGCTGGCCTCCGAAGAGGGGCAGATGGAAATGGTCCAATTGCTGCTGGCCAACAAAGCCAATGTCAACGCCCGGGACCTCGCCAAGCGCACGGCCCTGATGAATGCCGCCCAAAATGGTCATGCCGCGATCGTCGAACTGCTCCTGGCCCGGGGGGCGGATGTCAATGCCGCCTCGCAGTGGAAATCAACCGCCCTGCAGGAAGCAAGTATGAATGGTCATTACGAAGTGGTTCAAATTCTGCTGAATGCCGGCGCGGATTTAAAAATGATCAACAATGCCGGGCTTACGGCTCTGGTCGAGGCAATCATCGAAGGGCAGGAAGCCATTGTCCGGTTATTAATTTCCCGGGGAGCCGATGTTAACGCCAGGGATTTAAGCGGGTTTTCAGCAGGTGAAACGCCTTTGATCGTTGCCGCCATGAAGGGTAAAGCCGATATTGCCGCCTTGCTGATTGCCAAAGGGGCGAAAGTCGACACGAAAACCAAAGATGGTCAAACGGCCTTAATTTATGCGGCCCGGGCTCCCGAAGACCGCAGCGACATCGTCAAATTATTAATTGAAAACGGTGCCGACGTGAATACCAAGGACAACTCCGGAATGACCGCTTTGGCCTATGCCTTAAAAAACCGCGATGTTATGCTCTTTAAGGTCCTGATGGAATCCGGCGCCAAAGAGTAATGCGTTGGCAAGCCTGCCACCCTGAGCCAACCTGCATGGTTAACAATGACGGGATCTAAGCAAGTATTCTTTGCATCGGGGACCCCAAATGCCGCCAACTAGCGGCTGTATTTTTTCTGGGCCGTGATGCCGTATCTTTTCATGCGGTTCCAAACCGTGACCCGGGAGATGCCTAAAATCTCCGCGGCCCGGGACTGGTTGCCGCCGGTACTTTCGAGGGCCTCCATCAGCTCTTTTTCTTTCATTCGGTTGCGGCTTACAATAGTTTTTTTATTTTTATTAACAGGTGGTTGCGTCTGATGAAGGGCCGGCGGGAGATGATAGGGCTGAATCACGGATTCCTGGCAGGTGACAAACGCATATTCAAAAGCGCTTTTTAATTCTCTGACGTTGCCGGGCCAGGTGTATCCAATCAATAACTCCATGGATTCATTAGAAATGCTTTTAATTTTTTGATTGTTTTTTAATTTTATTCGGCGAAAAAAATATTCGGCCAGCAAGGGGATATCCGCCACCCGCTCTCTTAAAGGTGGCACCATAATAGGTATGACGTTAATCCGGTAAAATAAATCTTCCCTGAAACCGCCCTGATCCACCAGTTGTCTTAAATTGCGGTTGGTGGCCGAAATGATTCTGACATCAGTATGAATCGGCCGGTTGTCACCGACGCGCTCGACGACCTTTTCTTCCAATATCCGCAGCATCTTGACCTGGGTGGATAGGGGTAAGTCTCCGATTTCATCCAGAAAAATATCGCCGCCGTTGGCGGCCTCGAATCGGCCCTCGCGGCTGCGGTAGGCACCGGTGAAGGCCCCTTTGACATGCCCGAAAAGCTCGCTTTCCAATAGGGACTCCGTTAAGGCGGCGCAATTGACCTTGACATAGGGTTTTTGTCTGCGGGCTCCGGTATTATGAATGGCCTTGGCCACCAGCTCTTTGCCGCTGCCGCTTTCGCCAAAGATAATCACCGGTGCGTCCGAATGAGAGGCATTGCTAATCAAATCAAATACCGGTTGCATGGGCGCGGATGTCCCCAGAATTCCCTGAAATCCGTCTTCGGTTCTCAATTCGCGCCGAAAGGCTTCAATCTGGGTGTCTTTTTCGATCAGTTCGCTGATGTCGGTCATTGTTTCCACCGCCCCCATGACGTTACCGTCAGTGCCATGCAGCAGGGAAGCATTTTTAAGCACATGAACATGGTCACCATTTTTCTTCAATACTGCGCATTTTCGCATACTTACCGCGCCAGTCCTGAAAAGGCTGCACCACTTTTCACCTTTGCGTTCGCGGGCGATTTCGCAAATATTGCAGTCTAAAATCGTACAGGGTTTTCCGATCAGCTCTTCTTTAGGATAGCCGGTTATCTTCTCCAATGCCTTATTGGCGGAAACAATGATTCCTTCGGTATCGACGATCATAACGCCATCCTGAATCGTGTTCACCACCGTTTTCCAATATCTGTTTAATTCCTGTTCAAGCATGTTCAATCTTCCTGTTAAAATTTTAACATGTGTTCAGTTTTGCTTTTAACATTTTAACAATTTACCGGCAAGCCCTTTTTAACATCGCCCTTTGTATTATCGCCTCCGGATCCATTATCAAGGATTCAACAATTGGAGGTAACATTCCGGGAATATATATAATTTTTCTCATAATGCTCATTTAATTTTTCCTAAGGCCTTTGTCCCGACAAAACCTGGCATTGAACTTGCTCAATACCTGCTCAATGAGATCTGAAACTTTTCTGAAGCGTCTGACTTCTGGGGTGTCAGTCTGAGGGAAGCCATGCAACACAAGCTAGATCTACGAGGCGCCATCGTTCCTTTTTCACTTCTTAAAGTGATCCAGGCAATTAAACTGATGGATCCCGGTGAAACACTGGAAGTCTTCTGGAGCGACCCGGATGCATCGGCAGATCTTTTCAAAGTATTACCGGATTCATCCTATGAACTGATCAGTCTTGAAGAGATGGCGGATCCAGAGTCATCATACCGAATAACACTGGTAAAAAAGCAAGCAATCAAACCTAACTAAGGAGGCCAAAAATGACAGATTTAAATTCGATTGAAGTTTCAAGTACGGTGGATGCCAGGGGCAGCGCCTGCCCGGGACCTCTTTTGGAAGCCAAAAAGGGCATCGGCAAAGTTAAAGTTGGTGAAGTGCTGGAAATCTATTCCAATGATTCGGGCACCCGCACGGATATACCGGCCTGGTCCACCAAGGTCGGTCACGAGTACCTCGGTGTTCTGGAAGCCGAAGGTTATGACAAACATTTTGTCCGCAGGAAGAAATAGGTGCGCAATGACAACTCCGGACAACGCCATCCGCGAAGGCAAGATCCTGATTCTGGCAACAGAAACCTGTGCCTATCCCGGCGCCAACTCGGTGGGACAGGCCCATTCGAGTTATCCGGCCAACACCTATATATTGAGAGTCAGGGCGCCGGTTCTGTTCCCGGAGCAGTTCTACCTTGACTGTTTTAAAAAAGGGATCAGCGGGATTATCATCATGTCCTGCGGTGAGGAATGCCCTTACATCGGCGCCTTTAATGCATTGGCCAAGCGCCTGGACCGGGTTTACCCCATGATGAAGGCACATAACCTGGATATCCGCAGGCTTCGTTTGACTGCCATCTGCACGGTGTGCAACCGGGCATTTCTCAAAGAGGTCAATGATATGAATACCCTGATTCAGGAATTGGGGCCTCCTGAATACCAGCAGGTTGCCTAATTTTTTGTCAAGTTTGATTTAATTCGGGTGCCGCTGGCGGGCAGTTGCAGCGGCTGCGGCACCCGGAATGCACCTTGTTAAAATCTGGAGGAAGGAATGGGAAACATAAATGTCATGGAATTCGATGCCATCGTTGTTGGCGGCGGGATAGCCGGTTTGCAAACGGCACTGGATCTGGCGGATCAAAATTTCAAGGTGGCTGTGGTGGAAAAAGACGCCACCATTGGCGGCAAGATGATCCGGCTTTCCAAAGTTTTTCCCACCCTTGACTGCGCGAGCTGTATCACAACACCCAAAATGGCATCAGCCGCACACCATGACCATATATCCATTTTCACTTACTGCGATGTGAATGCCATCGATCGCCAAGGAGAGGGTATCGTTGCCTCCCTGACCCAGCGGCCCCGCTATGTGGATGCGGATAAATGCATTGGTTGTCGCCAATGCGAATATGGATGCCCCGTCTATGTGCCGGATGAAGAACAGGGGGGACTCACCCTGCGCAAAGCCATTCACATTCCTTTTTCAAATGCCATTCCTCAGTTGGCGGTTTTAGATGTTGAAAACTGCTCGCTGTGCGGAAAATGCGCCCGGGTCTGTCCGACCCAGGCGGTGGACTATTTTCAGCAATTCGAAAATTTTGTGATCAGGGCCAAAACTGCGGTCCTGGCCACCGGTTATAAACTGACCGATCCCGCGCAGAAAAAAGAATACGGCCAGGGTCAGGTCGAAAACGTCATCACCTCGATGCAGATGGAGCGGTTGTTGGCGCCTCACGGCCCTTACCAGCGGGTGATTCGGCCTTCAGACGGCAAGGAACCGGACTCGATTGCCTATGTGCAATGTGCCGGCTCGCGGGATAAAAGCCTGGGGGTTTCCTACTGCTCACGGGTTTGCTGCATGTACGCCATCAAGCAGGCCATGCTGCTGTCCGGATCTTTGCCCCTGGCGGACATTACCATTTACTACATGGACATCCGGGCCTTTGGCAAAGGCTATGAGCAGTTCTATCAAAACGCCAAGGCCATGGGAATTGAATTTGTCAAAGCCAAGGTGGCCAAAATTTCCCAGGGCGAAAACCAGTCGGTTCAATTGCGTTATGAAGATCAGGAAGGCCAAGGCGGAGCAATGACCCGGGACCACGACCTGGTGGTGCTTTCCCTGGGAATGGTGCCGGAATGGAATCCGGCCGGAATCTGTCCGGTGTCAACCGATACGGATGCCTTTATCAAAACCATCAGGCCGAAATTTGCCCCAGCGCTGACCGACGTCGAAGGCATATTTGCGGCCGGTGTGGCGGCCGGCCCCAAGGATATTGTGGACACCATCGCCGAGGCCGGAGCGGCTGCCATGGAGGCATCCAATTATTTATTCCAATTTAAGAAGACAGATGGCAGAGAACAGAAGACAGAAGAGAGGACCCAGGCTGTTGCAGCTGGGTGACCTCCAGATCTTTCATCAGTCATCCAATCTCTGATCTCGGTCATCTGACCTCTGAAAACAGGAGCTGATCGCATGTCATCGAAGCCCGAAAAAGAAGAAAGCGGCGAAAAAAAGGTTGGGGTGTATATCTGCCACTGCGGGGGCAATATATCCGACCACGTGGATGTTGATCAACTGGCGCAAAACGTCAAAGACCTCCCCGGGGTGACGGTCACCCACACCAATATGTTCATGTGTTCGGATCCCGGTCAGGAATTGATTCAGGAAGATATTAAAAGCGGTAAAATCAACCGGGTAGTGGTGGCTTCCTGTGCTCCCAGCCTTCACGAATTGACTTTTCGCAATGCGATCAAAAGAGCCGCCATGAACCCGTACCTTTACGAGCATGCCAACATCCGCGAGCAGGTCAGCTGGGTGCATGATGGCGAAAAGGCAACCCGCAAAGCCACCGGGCTGGTGTCAGCCGCAATTTCAAAATCCAAACACCTCCAGGCCATGGATCCGATTCGGGTGGATGCCGCTAATCACGCCACTGTCATCGGCGGTGGCGTAGCCGGCCTGCGGGTGGCCCTGGATCTTTCCCGGCGGGGCATCAATGTCGCTTTGGTGGAAAAATCACCATTTCTGGGGGGACAAACGGCCAGGCTGGACACCCTGTACCCCACCGGGGAGAAGGCCGGGGAATTGATCAAGCAGCTAGCGGATGCGGTATGTGCGGAGGCTCGCATCAAAGTATTCACCTGTGCCGAGGTCATCAAATCGGAAGGATACGTGGGTAATTTCAAGATTACCGTTAAAAGACGCCCGCCGGCATTACCCGCTGATCTGGCGGGGCTTGCAAGACTTGCCGAACCAGATGGGGGTGTGGGCGACTTTGTGCCTTTTGCCGGTTATTGTCCGGCGGCGATTGCCAAAGATGCCCAGGAAGTCGTCCTGGACAGCGGCGTGATTGTGTTTGCCACCGGCTTTCAGCCATACCGGCCGCGCAGGGGTGAATACGGTTATGATATTCACCCGCAAGTCATCACCCTGCCGGAATTTATCCGACACTTGGCCGGCAGCAGCTCCGGGGGTGACTCTTTGAGCTATGGCGGGAAAAAGATTCGCCGGGTTGCCTTGATCCACTGCGTGGGAAGCAGGCAGATTCCGGGTATACATGAAGAGAATCCCGATGGAACCTTAAACGAATACTGTTCGCGCATCTGCTGTAGCGCCACTCTGCAGGCAGCCTGTGAAATCCGAGAGCGGTATCCGGCCACCCATGTATTTGAGTACTATCGGGACATCAGAACCTATGGCCGTGGCCAGGAAGAATATTATGAGCGGGCCGGCCAAAATAATGTGACATTTTTTCGCTTTGAGCCGGATAATCCGCCGGCAGTCGAAACCTCTAAAAGCCCTGAACATCCCCTAACGATAAAAGTTGTCGACACCCTGACGTTTGGCGAGGAAATCGAGGCCGAGGTAGACCTCGTGGTCCTGGCGGTCGGTATGGAGCCCAGCAACATCCGTGATCTGGTAGACATGATGAAATTGCCGACCGGCGCTGATCGTTTCCTGCAGGAAGTCCACCCCAAACTGCGGCCGGTGGAGCTGGCCAATACGGGAATTTTGCTGGCGGGAACCTGCCAGGCGCCAATGGATGTCGGTGAAGCCTGCTCAGCAGCCCAGGCGGCCGCGGCCAAAGCCACGTCTCTGCTGGCCCGGGGTTATGTCGAACTGGATCCCTTCGTGGCCGAAGTCGACCCGGATCGCTGCAGCGGCGCCGGTAATTGTGTCGGAGTCTGTCCGGTTGCTGACGCCATTACCCTGGTGCATACGCAGATAGAGGACCAAACGGTAAAACGCGCCCAGGTCAACCCGGCCCTGTGTATCGGATGTGGGAGTTGCGTGGCAGTTTGTCCTGATAATGCGGTGGACGTCAAGGGCTGGACGCTGAAGCAGTACGAGGAAATGGTAGATGCGATAGTGGCGGCCTAGAGTATTAACTGTGAATTCTTTGCATTTTATGATCCGCCTCCGGCGGAGAAAACGTGAAAAGTCTCTTAGTTTTTTTTCGTGATTTCGTCATTTCGTGGTTTCGTGATTGAATTTTTTTTGTTCTCCGCCTTCGGCGGACCCGGAGTAAGAGGTAAGCATGAGCGAGAAGAAGACTGTTGACAAAGATATGTTGCGAAAGCTGCGCGAAGAACGCAGGGCCTGGGTGGAAAACGCTAAAAAGGCCATTAAGGCCCAAAACCAAATCATTAGCCACATTAAATCAGAGATTGCCGATAATGCCAAGACCGTACCCGAAATCGCCCGGGCGACGGACATGTCAACCTCCCAAGTTTTACTCTATATTTGCGGACTGAAGAAATACGGCATTGTGGTCGAAGGCGATAAGGATGGGAATTATTTTAAATACAGCCTGGCATCTTGAGTGGCGGGCAGCTGCCGGCATTTAATTATCCGACCCGCCAGCTCCCCGGGCGATAAAAGCAAGCAGGTGATGTTTAAAATTACTACTGGAGAAGTATTATGAGTTCAACTGTCAATCCTGATTATTTGCTCAATCTTAAAAAATTTGGCGTCAGCGACGCAGCCATATGTTTTAATTGTGGCAACTGCACGGCGGTGTGCTCACTGTCATCGGAATCCGAACCGTTCCCACGTAAGACCATTCGGTACTTGCAGCTCGGGCTGGATAACAAACTGATTCAGAGCCCGGAGCCCTGGCTGTGCTATTATTGCGGTGATTGTAGCGATACTTGCCCCCGCCAAGCCAACCCCGGAGAAGTGATGATGGGACTCCGGCGTTATTTGACCTCCCGCTACGATTGGACGGGAATCTCTCGCCTGTTTTACACATCCAAGGTGTTTGAAGTGCTGTCTATCCTGGTGGTGGCCGCTCTGGTAGGATTGGCATTTTATTTTTTACACGGGCCCATGCTGACCGACCGCGTAGCGCTCAATGTGTTTGCACCCAACACCACCATTGAGATTCTGGATTTAATTATGCTGGCAGTGCTGTCATTCTTTCTTTTAAGCAATGCCCTGCGAATGTCCAAGGCGGTGATGGGCAATGCCGGCGACCCCGTCCTAAAGGGGAGCTCGATTTTCGGTATCCCCATCCAAGCGTATCTACGGGAAGCAAAAGAGTTTGTTGTTCAATTTATTACCCAGAAACGATTTGACACCTGCGGCACCCGCTCGCAGCGGACCCAATGGATCGTCCATTTGCTGATCATGACCGGGTACTCAATGGTCTTTTTGCTGGTAGTCGTCGGCCTGCGGTTTTTTCAACGCGATGAAATCTATGCCATCTGGCATCCGGTGCGATTACTGGGCTACTACGCCACCTTTGCGATTTTATACGGTGTTTCTTATGCGATCATCGGACGCCTGAAAAAGAACAAAAGTGTTTACCAGCACTCCCATTCGACGGACTGGGCCTTTTTAATTCTTCTGTGGCTGACCGCCTTTTCCGGAATTCTGATCCATGCCACCCGGCTGCTGGCGATGCCGCTGACAACCTACTACTTATATGTGATTCATTTAATGATTGCGGTCCCCATGCTGGTGATCGAAGTCCCCTTTGCCAAGTGGACGCATCAGTTCTATCGACCGCTGATTTTATATCTGATGAAAGTCAAAGCAAGTGCCCTCAGGGCCGAAGCCTAGAGTGAAATGTCAACCGTTAAAAACCCTGAAAGGAGAAAACATGGCAGAAAATAAAGAAGAAAAAATACTGTATATCGGCACCTGTGCCGGTGAGGATCCTGAAAAAGCGTCCATGCCGTTTGTGATGGCCTGTGCGGCATTGGCCATGGACATCAAAGCCACCGTTGTTTTGCAGGGCAACGCCGTGTACCTGGCACAAAAAGGGTACATTGACAAAATGCCGCCCGGTGGGGGCTTTCCGCCCATGACAGAGCTGTTTGGTAATTTTATGAAACTCGGCGGTGAGTTAAAGGTTTGCGTGCCCTGCCTGAAATTCCGCCATATCGAGGAGTCTGAATTGGTTGCAGGCTCACAAACAACCGCCGCCGGAGCTTTAAATATTGCAGCCATCGAGGCCAGTGCCGTCATGGTATATTAGCGCCGGGTTGCGGGAGGCGCGCTACGGGATGCAGGAGTCTGTTTCAGGGCCTGCATCCTAAAATATCTAACGTGCAACTTAGGAACCCCTAAAATATAACTTTATAAGTGAGACCAAGATGGAACCAGTCACCCATTACAAACCACCCAATCGTATTACCGATCTTGTAGCGCTCAAAGAACAGGGGTTTGAAGTTGTCTGTAACCCTAGCTTTGAAATTTTGCCGGTCGACTTTGCCCATCGGGATAATATATACCAGGCATTTGTTTTTCTCTGCCGCTTGAAGGGCAGCATCGATGAACAGGATTACATGTTCCGAAAATGCTATGCCCGCGGTTGCCCGCACAATCTGTGCCCCCATGTATCCCAGGCGATAATGATCGCCAACCGGTACCTGCAAAGAGATTACAAGAGGCTGACGGATGCAGGCATACAGGTGCAGAAGCGTCTGTTCACGCTGGCGGATATGGTCGTAAAATTCGATGAAATCAAGGAAGAACACGGTCCCCTTTTGGCGCTTCATGACTATATCAATATCGCCAAGGAAGGCAATGAAGTCGCGATGGAAATGGTCTTGGAGTTTGTGCCCGGAGTGGAGCATTTTGCCAATTATAAAAATCAGCAGGTTTTTTTAATGGTTGATTTCTCTATCACGACCCTGGACAAAACCCATAAATATGAGCGCTGCCTGGCCTGTTATGAGGCTGATAAAGAAAAGCAGGAAAGAGCACAGAAGATCGATATCGCCAATCAGCGATTAGAGGTCCTTTATAATGAATTTGATCAGGTTTCGATCCAATACAAGAAACGATTTTTTGGTTAGAAGCTGTGGGCCGCTTGTTATTAATTGGATGCTTAATCATTTTTTTTATGGAGAGGTGCAAAAATGTATGCCTTAATTTATGACCACTTCGAGCCATCAATGCGCGAAAAAAGGGTCGTTTCTGTTCACAAGACCAGAAAGACAGCCGAAAAGGCTCTGAGGAAAAGGCAGAAAAAGCTTGGCCGGCGGGTTTGGGAATGCAAAACCCGAATCGTTTGGGTTTATGATCCGGTGCACTCAGATGATACCATTACCCCGGATTCTTTTGACACCTGGGCCCCGGGTGAAAAAATTCCCGGAGAAGAGCTTGAACCTGATACGGATTGAAGAGATTGTCAAGTTTATCATACCCGATTATAGAAACATAATCCGTTGAAATTTTTTAACCTGGCTCTGAAAAGAGATGAAAAAAATGGGACAAATATCCATAAATAATCCCCCAAACCGTATAACCGACCTTGTGGGGTTGAAAAAAGAATCGACAGTGACATGCCGTACTTCCTTTGAAATTCTGCCCGTTGATTTTGCGCATCATGACAATCCGTTTCAGGCCTTCATATTCCTTTGCCGCTACAAAGGAACCATCGACGGCGAAGAATACGAATTCAGAAAGTGTTATGCTCGCGGTTGCCCCGAAAACCTGCACCCACATGTCTCCCAGGCGATAATTATTGCCAACCGTTATCTCCAAAAAGATTATGGCAAGCTGGAAAAGGCCGGTATCGAAATCGAAAGGCGGTTTTTCACAATGGAAAATATGGCCGCCAAATTTGACGGGTACCAGAAAGAATACGATGCGACGCTGGTCATCCACGATTTTATCAATATCGCCAAAGAGGGCAATGCGGTGTCTGTAAAGGTGGCGCTGGAATCTGTCCCCGGGGTAGAGCACCTGGTCGGTTATGACAATGAGATGACCTTTATGATGGCGGAATTCATGATTACCTGCCTTGGCAAGGCCCACCGCTATGAGCGCTGTCTGGCCTGTTACCAGACGAAAAAGGAGAAGGAAGAAAAACAGTATAGAATCAACATCGCCAATGAGCGGTTGAAAATACTGTACGATGAATTCGACCAGGCGTCGATAAAATATGAAAAACGCTTTTTTTAACCGTAAAACGAAACACATCACAGTAAAGGTGTGTATATAATGGCGAATAAGGTTCTTGTTATCGGCGGCGGTGTCGCCGGACTTGCAGTGGCATCTGAACTGGCCGCTTTGGATATTGACGTTGAAATCGTGGAACAATCAGACTTTCCCGGGGGCCATGCGATCCAGTATACCTGCAAAGCCACGGACCAGTGCGTCAAATGCGGTGCCTGCATGGTTGAGGAAAAACTCACCCGGGTCGTTCAAAACCCGAAAATTAAATTGATGGCAGGCGCCCGGGTTCAGGCAGTATCAAAATCGAAAGATTTTTCCGCGACGCTTCTGAAAAAACCGCTTTTTATCGATCCTGAAAAATGCAGCAATTGTGGGATATGTTTTGAGAAATGTCCTGAAAATGGTGCAGTCACGAAGGGATTTTCCAAAAACCACTCTCCCTTTTATGCCATCTCAAGTGAAAAGTGCCTCTATCTGAAGGATCAATCGTGTAGCGTGTGCCGGCGGGCGTGCCCGGAAGAAGCCATCGATCTTGATGCCGCTGCGATGACGGAATCCACCCATGCCAATGCTGTGATTCTCGCCACAGGATTTACGCCGTTCAACCCTGTGAGCAAACCATACGGGTATGGCAAATTTGAAAATGTCATCACAAACCTGGAGATGGAAAGAATGCTCAGAACCGCTGGGCGGGCATTAAAACCTTCTAACGGCGTTGAGGCCGGCAGCATGGCTTTTATTCAATGCGTGGGCAGTCGCGATGCCAAACTCAACCACCTATGGTGTTCAAAGGTTTGCTGCGGCTCAGCCTTGCGCATGGCGGGCCTGGTGAAAGCACGGCAGCCTGAAATAAGGGTCACTTTTTTTTATATGGATGTACAAACCTTTGGCCGGGATTTTGACGAATTTTACGCTAAAATTCGGAAAGATGTCCGATTGATAAGGGCCATCCCGGCAGACATCTATCCTGCAGTCAACGATCAGTTGCGGGTGACATTTCTGGATAACACGTCCAGTGAAACATTTCAGGAGGAATTTGACCTGGTCGTGCTTTCCGTAGGGATGACGCCCTGTCAAAGCATCCAAGAAACCACAGGGACATTAAAGTTGCAGCTCGCCGCAACCGGGTTTGTGGAACAGGCCGCTAAAGGGGGCTTGACTTCTGAAAAGGGCGTATTCACGGCCGGCTCCGTTACAGGCCCCATGAGCATCTCAGAATCCATTGCCAGTGCCGGCAAGACCGCCTTTGAAGTGGCGAAATATCTGGGGATTTAGCTGTTTTCGGATACAGGAAAATGAACGAAAGGACGCGCTTTGGGTGCAAAAACGCTGATTCTGGGCTACAGTCGCAATGCCCGGCAAATCGCTGAAGAGTTGCTTGAAAAGGATGCAGACGTCATTGTGGCAATACCGGGCACTACCGGTCATGCCGGGCTGTTTGATGATTTGAATACCGCAAGCAAGACCGGTAAGCTGGAGATACTGCCTGTTACCGGTTTTTTTTCCTGCAGTGGTTCGGTCGGTCGTTTCAGCCTGACGTTTACCGGCAACGACACATCCGTTACCCGGACCGTTTCCAGCATCATTCTAGCAGATGAAGTGGAGCGAAAACCCAATTTTGCCCTTTATGGTGTTGGGCAATCGAGCAGTGTGGTTTCCCTTTCCCAAGCCTGTGAATTTATCGAATTCGGATCGGGTCCTGCAACAAAAATTTCAGCGGGGAAAAGAATCGCTTTTATTACCGGGCTGGCGCAAGAAAGCAACCCTGTAATCGCCGAAGAAGTCATGCGCTGTGCGCTTAAACTGCAGCAGGAATTCAACCGGCAGACTTACATCTTTACCGGAAATCTTAAGGTTGCCGGAAACGGTCTGGAAGCCCTTTATCGGCAAACCAAAAAGGCGGGTACCGTGTTCATGAAATTCACGGAAACAATCCCCGCTATCCAGGTTAATAAAGACGGCAGCCTCACCATTGTCTATGTTGATGAAGTCATCCGGGAAAGGTTTAAATTAATTCCGGATGTCACTGTTATCGACGAAGCCCTTAATTCATCATCCTTTTCGCGTGATATTGCGGACAAGCTGGAGATAGAAACAGGCCCGGACGGATTTATCCAATCAGAAAATGTTCATCGGGCCACGGTGCTCACAAACAAAAAGGGTGTTTTTGTTGCCGGATGGTCGCGCAACGCTCAAGCAGCAGGGGCACGGGAGGCCGATATCGGCAATGCAGCGCTTTGTGTGCTGAACCTCTGCAAAAAGCCACCTGAGGAGCAAACCGCAAAGGCCGAAATCAACTTCACCGGGCACTGTGTCCGCTGCCTGACCTGTTTGCGCGTCTGCCCCTATGGCGCCATATCCTTGAATTCAAAGGTCGCTGTTAATCCGCAGGCTTGTGAGGGTTGCGGCATTTGCGCGGCCGAGTGCCCTCGCTTTGCCATTGCTATAAATGCGCCTGATGGTTTGTCAATTTCCGACAGAATCCCGGAAATAAAAAAAACAACCGCTGGTGAAGATTATAATCCATCAATAACGGCCTTTTGCTGCAGCCGATCCGCCAAAGGAGCGGGCGATCTGGCATCTTGCATGGGATATTCTTTTCCGCCAGGCCTGCAAATCGTAGAAGTCCCCTGTGCCGGCAGCCTATCGCTGGAGCACCTTTTTACAGCATTTAGAAAGGGTGCCGACGGTGTGCTGGTGCTGACCTGCCATAAGGGCAATTGCCATTCGGAATTCGGCAATATATATGCGCACCAGAGAGTGGATCAGGTAGCTGATCTGCTGCCCCGGCTCGGCTTTGAGCCTGAAAGATTGGCCTACAGGACGCTTGCCTCTAATATGGGAACGCAGTTTGCTGAAATGGTTAATGCCTTTGAAAATACCATTCTTGAACTGGGACCGAGCGGGTTGAAAGAGGCATAAATATCCATCTTGGCGCCAAAGAGATAGAGGAGTAATAATGGCTGCAACCGACATTATCGATATGAACGAATTAGATCACAGCCGGTTCAGGTCCTGGGCGTTTTCCCAGGATTTTTGTGTGACCTGTGGGCTATGTTCCAGCTCATGCCCTGCATCGGGGATAGATGACTTTGACCCGCGGAAACTGGTTCGAATGTTGTCCCTGGGCCTTGAGGATGCGGTGATTGAGTCGCGTTGGCCTTGGATCTGCACCTTGTGCGGAAAATGCGAAAATGTCTGTCCCATGGAGATAGATATTGCCGATGCGGTCCGGCGTGTCCGATCCTTGAGGGACAGAGACAAAGTACCCGGAATAATCCACAAGGGGTTGGAGGCGGCGCTTGAAACCGGAAACAATTTACGCCTGCCAAAGGATGATTACATTTTCATCCTTGAAGATGTGGCCCAGGAAATCGCCGAGGAACCTGGCTATGAAGGGTTTAAGGTGCCTATCGATAAAAAAGGTGCCAACATTCTCACCACCATTCACAATAAGCTGGTCAACACCCATACCGAGGATTTAAAACACTGGTGGCGAATTTTTCATGCGGCTAAAGAAGACTGGACGGTACCTTCCGAAAACTGGGAGGGAACGAACTGGGCGTATTTTAGCGGTGATGACGCAGCCATGAAAATCATGACCGGCCGTATCGTCGAACATATGGAAAAACTGGAACTCAAAACGCTGATGTGGCCCGAATGAGGGCACGCCTATCTGGCGACCCGGTCGGGTCTCGAAAAACACTACCCCGAAGCATTGAAAAAATTTGAATTTGTCACTGTATTTGATCTTCTCATAAAATATATTAAAGAGGGACGCATAATACTGGATAAAACACGGTTCAAAGGTCCGGCCACCTATCATGATCCGTGCAATTATGGCAGAAAAGCCCAAAAATGGTTCGGGCATGGGTTCTTTGATGAGCCGCGTTGGATCCTCAGCCAATGTATCGAAAACTGGATCGACCTTTATCCGGCGAAAATGAATCAGATCTGCTGCGGGGGCGGGGGCGGTGCGCTGGTCACCGGGTACAACGCAGAACGCAGTTTTTACGCCCGCAAAAAAATCGATCAGATCAAGGCCACCGGTTCCGGGATGCTGGTGGTTCCCTGCCACAGCTGTCACGGTCAGTTTAACAACATTAAAAAAGAATACGGGATGGCGGATCTCGAGGTTAAATATTTGTGGGAACTGGTCGCCGATTGTCTGGTTCTTTAAAGATTCCAAATTCATTTCTTTTTACCAGTACCCAATACCGCTTCAATTGATTTCAAGGGACTATTTTACTAGGTGATCACCGGCTTAACCGGCTCAGAACCTGACAAGCATAAATGCATGGCGCATTAGTGTTGACTTCTACAGCTAAATGCATTTATTGATAGTGATTGGACTAATTTAGCGTAAGAAGGGGATGATTGCAAATTCCCGGAGGAGACCAGCGTGTATGCATTAAATTTCGATCCGGCCATCTGCGAGTCCTGTGATACCTGTGATTGTCTGATGCGATGTCAGTACATGACATTTGATCTGGAGGAGGCCAAACGGGAGAAGGCCAACATCAATAACGGGAAGGACTCCAGGGTTCTGACCGGGTGTGCCACCTGCTATGCCTGCGAAGAATACTGCCCCAACGGCAATCACCCTTTTTATTTGATTGTCGAGCGACAGGAGGAAAAAGGCATCCTGCCCTCACCGGCCCCCATCACCCGCCAGCAGATTCTGATGATGAAACCCAAAGGCACCATCACGCCCATGAAGGTGAGGGCACCGGTGATCGATATGTGCTACTTTCCTATGCTGACCGGGAGCATACGGGCGCCGCTCTACGAGAATCCTTCCATCATTGTGGGCAGCGATGTCTTCTGTAATATCATGTGGCTTCATTTCGCCCGCAATTCAGTCATTCGCGATCAACTCCCAAGGGTCATAGAGAATATCTGGCAGTTTTATTTAAGGGACAGCGGCGTAGATGAACTGATCTGCTTTCACGATGAATGTTACGCAAGCTTTACCCACCTGGCCCCGGCATTCAATATAGAGGTGCCGTTCAAACCAGTTCATGTCTTCGAGTACATCTCCGGTCGGCTGGATGCTCTGCAAGACACCATCACGCCCATCAATGCCAAGGTTGCCTACCAACGGCCCTGTTCCAACCGCTTGATTCCGGAGACCCAGCATTGGGTTGACGATATTTTTTCAAAAATCGGCGTGGAGCGCGTTGAACGAAAGTACGACAGGGAAAATTCGCTATGCTGCGGGCAGGTTTTGAGGGCCCACCAACGGGAGGAAATGGCCGATGAGATTCAAAACCGTAATTTGGAAGATATGAAAGAAGCGGGGGCGGCATATTGTGTCTTTAACTGTCCGGCATGTATGCTGACACTGGCTGAAGCTGCTGCGGAAAACGGGCTGTTTCCGATTCACCTGAGCGATCTTTGTCAGGTCGCACTGGCAGGAAGTTCACCGAAAGGATAGATTTATGAGTAACATCTATGAAATTCTCTCGGAAATTGTCGGACCTGAATTTGTATCCGATTTTCCGGAAGAAAAGTATATCTATTCCATGGATCCCGGAACTATGCCGGCCTGTGAGCCGGATATAGTGATCATGCCGGGCAGTACCGACGAGGTTCAAAAAATAGTGCAGGCAGCCAATGCGCATCGGGTGCCCCTGGTGCCTCTGGGAGCAGGCCTGGTACTCTCCGGGCTGTCGAGGGCCCTGAAAGGCGGCATCGTTTTGGACATGAAGAGAATGAACCGAATTCTTGAAATAAACGAGGTGAGCCGCTACGCACTGGTGGAGGCTGGAGCCTCGCAGGGTATGTTGCAAGCCCATCTTCGAAAACACTTTCCAAACCTCAAGCACTCGGCCCCGGATGCCCCGCCTGCGGCTACGGTTGCCGGAAACATTTGCATACACGGATCAGGACATCTGTCACATGCGGCCGGGTTTCACTCCGACATGCTCAACGGGCTGGAAGTGGTCCTGCCCACCGGCGAGATCGTCAGGATCGGGTCCTGTGCAATTTCCCCCTACTGGTTCGCAAGAGCCCCACTGCCGGACCTGGCGGGTCTCTTTTTGGGGTGGGCCGGAACTACCGGTGTGATTACCAAACTCGCCATAAAACTCTATCCCAACTATCCCTTGAATGATGTGGCGGTGTTCGTGAGCGAGGATGCGTCGCTCCTGCCGGATATCCTCTATCAGATAACCGGCACCCAACTGGCGGAAGATGTTACCACCTGGATGACGCCCAAACCGGACTGGGCGGCAGGCTTTCTGCACTGTAATGTCAACTACGGCGCAAAAACGAAAAAAGAGCTGATCTGGAAGCGAAATCTCATCCGGTCTGCGGTGGAAAGCTATATCGATGATAAGACCGGCGGGTTTCTGCCCCTGCCGGGCATGATGAAACAAAGATTCCTGGAAGTTCCTGCCAGGCAGCTTGCCCTTTTTGCGGACGTTCGCAAAGGAGGCGGGTTCGAATATGTGGGCGCAATCATGCCGGTGGAACTGTTTCCCAAAGCCTATGACCTGGGCCTCGATATCGCGAACAAATTGGGGGTAAGCTACTCCATGGGGTGCCGGATCATCGGCGTCAATCATAGTATGATGTTTTTTTACGCTTATGCTTTCAACCGGGCGGACCCTGCTGATATAGCCCGTGCTCAGGGTGCCCTTGAGGAGACCAACAAAAGGGTGTTGGATATGGGGGGAGTCCCCTGGAAAGCTGAGGCCCCGGCCCAAAAAGAGATCATCCGCAAAATGGACCCCAACATGTTTGACATGATTCGTCGCGTGCGATCGATCCTGGACCCTAACGGCATTATGAATCCCGGCAACTGGGAGGATAACTGATGAAATACGCGGAAATTCTGCACAGGTGTTTCCGGTGCGGTTATTGCAAGCTGCCGGGAAACAACATCGATTTCAACTGCCCGGCCCATGTGGCATTCCGGTTCGAGACCTATTCACCGGGCGGACGGATGTGGCTTCTGGGGGCCTGGCTGAATCATAAGCTCGAGCCCTCCCGGCGCTTCCAGGAGATACTGTTTTCCTGCACGGCATGCCGAAACTGTGTGGAGCAGTGCCCCTTGACCAAGATCAAAGATGAGCTGCTGTTGGCGTT